>Ga0209190_1000095_pt1 | contig 57563 bp, 77 predicted proteins | sample M_140205_XF_Meta_FD_187315 | JGI IMG/M metagenome (GOLD analysis project Ga0209190, IMG submission 187315) | Freshwater microbial communities from Lake Montjoie, Canada to study carbon cycling - M_140205_XF_MetaG (SPAdes) (version 2) | ecosystem: Environmental > Aquatic > Freshwater > Lake... | reverse complement strand
TTCGGGTTGGGCTTCTAAATAGAATAAAAAATTCGGTTTCATGCTTCGATTCTTTCCAATCGTTCATGCAACCATTGTTGTTTATGTATTTTTGTAAATATTTCCTTCATATCTTCGGTTTCCCTTTTTAAATTTTCATGTTTGAATTGAATTGCCTCTCGATAATGCTTCAATTCGTTAAATGTTTCAAACCAAGAATAAAATTCTTTATCTGCTTTAACTGTGCTTTTTAGGGTTTCTTCCAATGATGGGCGATATACGACAGTTCCGAAAATGTCAAATAACACGGCTCGAAAGCCTCTTTGTGTGTTGTACGGGTCGATGGCTACTGATTCAATAATCTTAAAGAATAACCCGCTAGATACTGGGAGGGCTGATAAAATTTTAGAATAGTGATATTTGAGTGATGAGTCGGTGACATAGTGAGTCTTGTCGTTTAAGGCTCTTTGCGCCCTAAATTTTGGGCTTCCATCGCTGAGACAATAGGGGCGGGGCAAGTGTTGGGTTTTCCCGATTAGGCTTGCAAGTGCGTTTGATTCGTTGGACATGGTTAGACTTTCAATAGTTGTGGGGCTTGTTGGATTACTTCAAAACCAAGGGCTTTGATTGTTTTAAGTGCGTCAATTGTCAGGGTCTTTGTGCCTGCTAATTTGGCGAATAATTTTGACTCGGTGCATACGGGATATGCGACAGTTTGCCCATAGTTTGATTTCACTTGTACTGTTATCGTTTTCATGCTGTGGCTTCCTTCCTTAAATTCAAAAAAGCGGTCGGGTCTACTTTTAAAATTTCTTCAATCAATTGTTCGGTGCTGTAGATTTTTTTTAGTCTACTGCCTGACCCAAAAGCGTGACAGACCATATATTTATTGTCTTTGCGTTTTCCCGTGATGGTTAAAACATGGCCTGATAACCTCCCGTCTTTTTCTTCGTTGAATTGTCCGTAGGACTGTTTGAAAATAATCATTGTTTACCTTTCAGAGTTCGGTTGCGTTTTTCCAAGTGGCTTTGATTTCCTTTGTAGTCGCATAAAAGCCGTATTGTTTTCTAAGGTCGGGGTTGTTTAGTATGTCGGTCATGTCTGCCAATTCGCAGATTTCATAGTTAATTGTTATGCACCCTATTTGCTTGGCTGTTAGGGCTTTGATGGCTAGGCGGGCTTGTGTGCGTTTCATTCCCCGATTACATAAAACCCGTACTGCTTGCGCCTTACTAAAACAAAAGCGAAGCGCATTAGTCCCTTTATATGCTGAATGTCCAATTTTTATTACTGTCATCATAGTTTCCCTTTCGTTGATTGATATAGTTATCTGTTACATAAGTGCGTCATGTAGCACCTACATAACGCTAGTATTGAGGAATCGGTTTACCTTGTCAAAACAATATTTTTTATTTGATTTGAAGGGTTGATAGGCAACACCTATTGACGATTACCCTTTTGTTACCCTATACTGCGGGCATTGTTTAAAGCGAAGCGAGACAGTTTATGCACAAATTAAGTAGAAGAGAGATAGTAGAAGGATTGGAACAAGTCCCTATTGTAGATATACTCGGCAAGTCTACTGATAGAGGGTTGACGCATAAACAGAAACAATTTGCTATTGAAGTGGCAAAGGGTAATACAAAGGCGGGAAGTTATAGGAAGGTTTATTCTAGTAAGGCTAAACCGAAGACTGCGGGTGATGCGGGTTCTAGACTCTCAAAAGATTCCCGAATATCTGCGGAAATACAGGCTTATACCCTTGCATTAGAGGCAAGTAAACATAGAACGGCTGAAGGTTTACGGGCTTTAATTATTCAATCCCTTGTACAAGTGCTAATCGACCCAACAGCAAAGCAGGCCACAAAGGTTGCATCTGCTAAAGTGCTTGGAACAGTAACCGAGGTGGCATTGTTTACAGAGCGGAAAGAAACAATCGTGCATCATTCAAGTGATAAAGCGAAGAGCGAATTGTTAAAGCAGATTAGATTACTAATGAAAGACTCGGCAACAGATATAGAAACGATAGACGCTGATTCCCTGCTGTCGGAATTGGCAAACCATGCGACCCACTCACCCACCACCAACCCAAATCAAAATGTGACTCCGACTCTCGCTAAACATACTATTCCACTCGAACAATCTGACAATTTTTCCAGTATGGAAGACCCACCCCCTTTTACCAGCGAACCCACCCACTATGAAAAGTAATACGAAGGGGGTAGGGGGGTATAAAAATTTAAAACTTTTAGATGTGGATGGAAACGTTTCCATCACCCCCCCATTAGTATTAAATAGAAGCATGGTAGAGAAGAAGAAAGATTTAACTTACGAACAATGTTTGGAAATAAAGATGAGTCCAGCGCAAAATGAGGTGTTTTTAATTATAGATGAGTGGTGGAAACGTTTCCACTTTAGTCCGACATTGAGGGATATAACTAATCAGCGTGGGAAAAATAGTATTGCTAATACGAAGAAGATTGTTGATAGGTTGTGCGGGTTGGGTGTTGTGAAGAAGTTAGAGGGGAAGAGGAGTATTAGGCCGGTGTATATTAACTTTAGGAATTTAGAGTGAGTAAGTTGGAGGAGTTGATTGAGAAGTTGGACCCTGCTGAGTATGAGGCGTTCATGGAGAAGGTTGTTAACTTTCAGAATGCTGTGAAGAGGGAGAAGGGTCAGACCAAGTTTTTGGAGTATGTGAAGACTATGTGGCCGGGGTTTATATCTGGCAGGCATCATGCTTTGATGGCTAAGAAGTTTGAGGATATTGCTGATGGGAAGATTAGGCGGGTTATTATTAATATGCCTCCACGGCATACGAAGTCGGAGTTTGCTAGTTATTTATTGCCTAGTTGGTTTTTGGGTAGGTTTCCTAATAAGAAGGTGATTCAGTGTTCTAACACGGCTGACTTGGCTGTTGGGTTTGGGCGTAAGGTTAGGAACTTGGTTGGTAGTGAGCAATATTCTGAGGTGTTTCCTAATGTTAATTTGAGACAGGATAGTAAAGCTGCTGGCCGGTGGGCCACTAGTGGGGGCGGGGAATATTTTGCTATTGGTGTTGGGGGAACGGTGACGGGTAAGGGTGCTGACCTTTTAATTATTGATGACCCGCATTCGGAGCAAGAGGCTGCATTGGCTGCTGGCGACCCAAGTATTTACGATAAGGTGTATGAGTGGTATACATCTGGACCACGGCAACGTTTACAGCCGGGTGGTGCTATTGTTATTGTGATGACCCGTTGGGGCGATAGGGACTTAACTGGTAGAGTGATTAAGGATGCACTAGGTAGGGACAAGGGAGATGAGTGGGAGATTATTGAGCTGCCTGCGATTATGCCGAGTGGTAATCCGTTGTGGCCTGAGTTCTGGCCGTTGGAGCAACTGGCTGCTCTAAGGGAGGAGTTACCACCAGCCAAGTGGAATGCGCAGTATCAGCAAAATCCCACTGGTGAGGAGGGTGCTATTGTTAAGCGGGAGTGGTGGAAGAGGTGGTTGAAGGATGACCCACCGGATTGTTCTTTTATTATTCAGAGTTGGGACACGGCGTTTACGAAGAATGAGAGAAGTGACTATAGTGCGTGTACGACTTGGGGTGTGTTTTATTTAAATGAGAATGAAGAGGATGCTCATATTATTTTGTTGGATGCGTTTAAGAAGAGGATGGAGTTTCCTGAACTTAAGGAGAAGGCGTATCGGAACTATATGGATTGGGAGCCGGATGCTTTTGTGATTGAGGCGAAGGCTGCTGGAAGTCCTTTGATATTTGAATTGCGGCAGATGGGGATTGTGGTGAGTGAATATACGCCGAGCAGGGGGAATGATAAGTTTGTGAGGATTAATTCTGTTGCTGATTTGTTTGCGTCTGGTAAGGTGTGGGCGCCGGAGACGAGATGGGCGGATGAATTGATAGAAGAGATGGCTGCATTTCCTAATGCGCCGAATGATGATTTAGTGGACTCAAGTACCCAAGCGCTGATAAGATTCAGGAAGGGCGGGTTTTTACGGCTTGCAACGGATGAGCGAGAAGAGCTTCAAAGTTTCAGGCGCAAACAGATTTATTATTAAGGATAAAAAATGGATATCGCAAAAAGTTTGTACGAGGCTCCTTTGGGTTTGGAATCTTTAGGCCAAGGAATTGAGATTGAGATTGAAGACCCGGAAGCTGTCCATATTGGAATGGATGGGATGGAGATTGACTTAGAACCCAAGAAAGAAAAAACTAAGGGTGAGCAGTTTGATTCTAATCTGGCCGATTATATGGATGAGGGCGAGTTAGAGAGTTTAGGGTCTGAAATTATAGAGTTAATTGATGCAGACATTGCTTCCAGAAAAGACTGGACGGAAATGTTTGTTAAGGGCTTAGAAGTTTTAGGAATGAAGTATGAGGAAAGAACGCAACCTTGGAATGGGGCTTGTGGTGTTTACTCTACGATATTAACTGAGGCGGCTGTGCGGTTTCAATCGGAAACTATTATTGAAACATTTCCGGCACAAGGTCCTGTTAAGACAGAAATTATTGGTGCTGTTACTAAATTAAAAGAAGAAGCTGCGGATAGGGTTCGTGCTGATATGAATTATCAGTTAACGGAAGAGATGCCTGAATATAGAACAGAGCATGAGAGGATGTTATTTAATTTAGGATTGGCTGGCTCTGCGTTTAAGAAAGTTTATTTTGACCCAGCATTGAATAGACAAACGGCTTTGTATATACCTGCGGAGGACGTAATAATCCCTTACGGTTCTAGTGGTGCGAGAACTGCTGAACGTGTTACTCATGTAATGAGAAAGACAAAGAATGATATTAGAAAGTTACAAGTTGCAGGATTTTATAGTGATATAGATTTAGGTGAACCTGTTGCTACGCATACTGATGTAGAGAAGAAGAAAGCCGGAGACCAAGGCTACAGTATTAATGATGATGACCGATATCAAATTTACGAAGTACAGATTGATTTAGATATTGCCGGTTATGAAGATGATGATGAAATTGCTGTACCTTATATAGTGACTATTGATGTGGGTACAGGAAGTATTTTATCTATCTATCGTAATTGGGATGAAGAAGACAAGATGCGTCTGAAGAGACAGCATTTAGTTCAGTACGATTACATACCCGGCTTTGGAGCTTATGGATTTGGATATATTCATTTGATTGGTGGATATGCTAGAGCTGGAACATCGTTGATTCGTCAATTGATTGATTGTGGTACGTTGTCTAATTTACCCGGCGGATTGAAGTCTAGAGGGTTGCGTGTTAAGGGTGACGATACACCGATTGCACCCGGAGAATGGCGAGATGTGGATGTGCCAAGTGGGTCTATTAAAGACAACATTATGGCTTTACCATATAAAGAACCTAGCCAAGTTTTAGCACAATTGCTTGAAAAAATTACTGAAGAGGGAAGAAGACTTGGCTCTATTGCTGATATGAAGATTAGTGATATGAGTGCTAACTCTCCAGTTGGAACTACGCTGGCTATTCTTGAGAGACAGTTGAAGACAATGAGTGCGGTGCAAGCTCGTGTTCATTATTCAATGAAGCAAGAGTTTAAGATTCTTAAGAATATTATTAGAGACTATGCGCCGACTGAGTATGAATATGACCCAGACGGCGGAGATAGAAAAGCCAAGCAATCAGACTATGACATGGTGGAAGTTATTCCAGTGTCAGACCCTAACTCTGCGACTATGGCTCAAAGGATTATGCAGTATCAAGCTGTTATTCAGTTGGCTGGTCAGGCGCCGCAAATTTACAATTTGCCTGAATTGCATAGACAGATGATTGAAGTGTTGGGCGTTAAGAATGCGGATAAATTAATACCAACTAAAGATGACCAAACACCACGGGACCCGATTAGTGAAAACATGGCTTTCTTAAGAGGCGAACCGACAAAGGCGTTTATTTATCAAGACCACGAGGCTCACATTGGAGCGCATCAATCGTTTATGCAAGACCCAATGATGGCGGCAACTATTGGTCAAAACCCAATGGCACAGCAAATGCAAGCGGCCATCATGGCTCACATTGCAGAGCATTTGGCATTTAGTTATAGAAAGAAAGTGGAAGACGAGATGGGCGTTCCATTGCCACCGCCAAACGAAAAACTGCCAGAAGATGTCGAAGTGCAATTGTCAAGATTGGTTGCTCAAGGCTCTGCTCAATTGTTGAAAAAGAACATGGCGCAACAGCAACAGCAACAGGCTCAACAAGCGGCACAAGACCCGCTTATCCAAATTCAGCAACAAGAGTTGCAGATTAAAGCCAAAGAGGTTGCTATTAAAGAGCAGAAAATGCAAAACGATTTTCAAGCTAAACAAACTGAATTGGCAATTAAAGAGGCTGAGTTGGATTTGAAATCACAGCCAACTGAAGACCCGTCTGCTGTTGTTGAAAAACACATTCAAGAAATGATTCAAAGGGATGAAGTGCATCAGCAAAAGATTGCGCAGGCACAGCAACAGCAAGCCCAGCAAGCCCAGCAAGCCCAGCAACAAATGGCGATGCAAGCTCAACAAAAACCGGAGCCTAACCAATGATTGAACACAAGATTTTAGAGATTCTTACTTCTAAATTAGAAGACTACATAGGGCAGTACCAGTCTGTTTTAAACGATGGTGCTGCTAATGATTACGCACAATATAAAGATTTGTGTGGAGCAATTCGTGGTTTAAAGATGGCCCAAATGGAAATTAAAGAGTTGGGAAAAAACATGAGGGACTCTGAAGACCAAGAATGATTTTCAAGGCGCACTAATATTTCGGAGGCGTGTTAGTGCGTTTTTTTGTAGCCTTTTGCGACAAGGAAATTTATGGAAGAGTTATTGATTGGTCAGACTTTAGACCCTGAGGGTCCGGTGTCTGTTTTGCCGGGTTCGGCAGAGGAAAAAGCCAAACAAGTACCTGACCCTGTTACTTATCATCTTTTGTGCGTTCTTCCAAAAGCTGATGAGGAATATGACAGCGGGCTTGTAAAGTCTGGAACCACTATGCAATACGAGGAGTTACTGTCACCAGTGCTGTTTGTGGCAAAAATGGGACCTGATTGTTATAAAGACGAAAAACGTTTTCCAAGCGGGCCATCGTGCAAGAAGGGAGATTTTGTTTTAGTTAGACCTAACAGCGGAACCCGCATCAAAATTCACGGCCAAGAGTTCAGAATAATAAATGATGACTCTGTAGAAGCTGTTGTGCAAGACCCTCGTGGTATTACAAGAGTTTAAGGAGTAGATTATGGAAAAAGTTGAATTTGAATTCCCTGACGAAAAAGAAAACCCCCGCAAAGGTGGGAAAGTTGTTAAACCGGAGGAGGATATAAAGATTGAGATGGAAGCTGATGAGGCTGATATTGAAATTGTTGACGATACTCCTGAAAAACCTGACAACTACAAGGAAATGAACGACCCTCCCAAGGATTTGGATGAGGACGAACTAAGTGGTTATGGTGAAAAGGTTAGAAAACGCCTGCAACATTTGCAAAAAGGCTATCACGAAGAAAGGCGCAGGGCTGAACAAGCCTCAAAAGAGCGTGAAGAGGCTGTACGGGCGGCTCATTTAGTGGTTGAAGAGAACAAAAAGCTCAAAGGTTCACTAAATCAAGGCCAAACTGTACTGCATGAGCAGGCAAAGAAGGTAATTGCTAATGAATTAGAGGAAGCAAAGCGTCAATACAAGCAAGCGTATGAGGCTGGAGACTCTGATGCACTGGTAGATGCCCAAGAAAACCTCACTTCTGTCAAAATAAAAGCAGAAAGAGTAAATAATTTACGGGTAACCCCTTTACAAGAGGAAGAAAATGCGGTAAAAACGCAACAAGTTGATTCACAACCCGCTTATGTTGACCTAAAAGCACAGAAGTGGAGAGAGAATAACAACTGGTTCGGACAGGACGACGAAATGACTAGTTTTGCGCTTGGACTCCACAACAAGCTAGTTAAAAATGGAGTAGACCCGACTTCCGACCACTACTACGAGCGTGTAAATGCCCGTATGCGACAAGTGTTTCCAGAAAACTTCGAGTCTGGAGAACCTGCTGATGAACCTGAAAGGGAAGTCAAGCGGCCAAAATCGAATGTGGTTGCGCCAGCAACGAGAAGCTCTGCCCCTAAGAAGGTAACGCTCACTCAAACCCAAGTAAACATCGCCAAGCGGTTGGGGGTTCCATTGGAACTTTATGCCCGTAAGGTTGCGGAACAAATGAGGACAATTTAATGACTGAAGAAACCCAAAAGCGCACAAAGCGTGATGCTGACATTCGTGAGACTACAGAGCGTCCCCGTAAATGGAGACCTCCCCAACTTCTACCAGACCTTGCACCAGAGGACGGGTATGCGTTTCGTTGGATTCGTCTTAGCATTCTTGGTAGTGATGATGCCATTAATATTTCCTCAAAATTTGCAGAAGGTTGGGAGCCTGTAAAAGCTTCAGACCACCCAGAAGTTGCATTGTTAAATATCGGCGGAAACCGATTTCCTGACAGCATACAGATTGGTGGATTGATTGCTTGCAAAACCCCAGTCGAATTTGTCGCTGACCGTGATGCGCATTATCGGCAACAAGCTGATGCGCAAATGTCATCAGTTGACAATACTTATATGCGTGAGAGCGACCCTCGGATGCCTATGTTTAAAGAACGTAGCTCTAAGGTAACTTTTGGCAAAGGTCTTTAATTTTTTTCAAAGGAGTCTTAAATGGCTTATCCAGTGGTTAACGCCCCTTACGGGCTACGACCAGTCAACTTGATTGGCGGTCAGGTATTTGCGGGTTCAACCCGTGAACTACCTATCACCTACGGCTATGCTACAAGCATCTTTTATGGTGATTTTGTAACATTGGTACGTGGGAATTTGGAACGCATAAGCGTTACAACAGGTGTTGTTGGTACATTGATGGGGGTTTTCCTCGGATGTTCGTACACCAACCCTTTAACCAAACAAAAGCAATTTAGTCAATACTGGCCTGCGTCTACGCTTGCTGGTGATGCGGTGGCTATTGTTTGTGATGACCCTGATACAGTGTTTCAAGCTGTGATGGTTTCTGGTACTACAGTGGTGACTTCTGGCGCTCGTGCCATGATTGGTCAAAACTTAGCAGCAGTTAACAATACAGGTAGCACTAGCACAGGTAATTCAGCTAACGCTGTTTTGGCAGATACTTCCCTAGCACTTACTGCGGCTTTGCCAATTCGTGTTATTGGGTTGGTTCCTGACTCTATGGTGGCACAAGGTACGGGCGTTTACTCCAGTATCGCTACCTCTACCGTTACGCTTGCTTCGGCTCTTTCGTTTACGCCAGCAGTTGGCGCTGATGTTGGCTCCATTGCGGCAAATGGTCAGTACATTGCCAGCGGTTCGTATGTTGCATCTGTAACAAACTCTACAACGGTTGTGCTTAATACAGCGCCGCTAGTAGCATTTGCTGCAAGTTCAACAATTGTCTTTAATCAATACCCAGAGGTACTCGTGAAAATCAATTTTGGTTTACACAAATACTATGCTGGTACAGCTGTTGCATAAGGAGTAACATAAAATGGCTATTTCACGTGCACAACTACTTAAAGAACTTCTCCCCGGCTTAAACGCTTTGTTTGGCTTGGAGTACGCTCGTTACGGTGAAGAACATAAAGAAATTTATGACACTGAAACCTCTGAGCGTTCTTTTGAAGAAGAAACAAAACTGTCTGGCTTCTCTGCTGCTCCTGTTAAAAACGAAGGCGCTGCCATCGCTTATGACAATGCGCAAGAGGCATGGACTGCTCGCTACAACCACGAAACCATCGCTATGGGCTTCTCCATCACTGAAGAAGCAGTGGAAGACAATCTGTATGACAGCTTGTCCAGCCGCTATACCAAAGCATTGGCTCGTGCAATGGCTTATACCAAACAGGTAAAAGCCGCAGCGATTCTTAACAACGCATTCTCTGGCTCCTACACCTATGGTGACGGCGTTTCTCTTTGCTCTACTGCTCACCCATTGGTGAATGGTGGTACAAACAGTAATCGCCCATCCACAGCAGCAGACTTGAACGAAACTTCGTTGGAAAACGCAGTTATTCAAATTGCCGGTTGGACTGATGAGCGTGGTTTATTGATTGCAGCCAAGCCTAAGAAGTTGATTGTTCCACCACAATTAATGTTCGTTGCTACTCGTTTGTTAGAAACCAGCCTCCGTGTTGGCACAACTGACAACGATATCAATGCCATTAAAAACAATGGTTCAATCCCAGAAGGTTACACTGTCAATCACTATTTGACAGACGTAAACGGATGGTTCTTGACTACTGATGTACCAAACGGCTTAAAGCACTTTGTTCGTACACCCCTTGCTAACAGCATGGATGGTGATTTCGATACAGGCAACGTGCGCTACAAAGCCCGTGAGCGTTACAGCTTCGGTGTATCAGACCCATTAGGAATTTTCGGTTCACCCGGAAGCACTTAATGAATAAGTAAAAAAAGGGGGCCAAAAGCCTCCTTTTTTCTTGCCTTTTTTTTTAAATAGGTTATAGTTAACAAACCGGAATTTTTCGGTGTATCAAACAGGTCCGGCTGACCTCATGCAGATTGATACGCCACAACGCATGGAGATATTCATATGGGATTCGCAACACACCTTGGCCCTTGGTTATTGGGCACTGTTAAAAACACAACTGGAACTACTGCTGGTACTATCCGTAATATGGGTGCTACTGTGGTTACTCAAAGCAAATCCATTTTGTACACGGACATTACGGCGGCTACGGTTGCTTTTACGATTCCGGCAGGCTCACAGATTCTGACCGCTGCGTTTAACACCACTGTTGCTTACGCAACAACAACGCCTACATACGCTCTTTTTGTTAATGCTGTTGCAATCAATACAGCCGCAAACGGCAGTGTATATACAAACACAGGTATTGTTAACTTACTGCTAGGCAATAATAATGCCGCCGCCGCTGTGCTATGTAACAACGTGGGTACAGGCGATGCAATCATTACGTTTACACAGGCTAACGTCACTGCCACATCTGGTGCTGGCATATTGACTATGACGTATGTTGTAAAAGATTCTGACGGCTCTGCTAATCCATCACAAGTTTGATTAGGAGCATAAAATGCGCCCAATCCGAATATCTGTAACGGGAGTTGCAAATTCCAATGTGGTTCCTGTAGATAACTACATTTCACCAACAAACTGGGGTATTGCCTTAGTAATTACTGGAACTGTAAATGCCTATCTTCAGTACACGTTTAGCGATGTGTTTGCTGCTGGGTTTACTCCTTCTTCAGCAACATGGTTTTACCATCCCGCAACTCCTAGCGGCACTCCCGCTACTGCAAATACTGTTACTAACGTAGCGTATCCTTGTACGGGCCTTCGTTTAGTTTTAGACACCGGCACTACAGGCTCTGCAACAATGACAATTATCCAAGCCGGTGGCGGAGGTAACGCATGAACACTTATAACCAAGACGGAACTCCAATGGGGGGTGGCGGCTCTAATCAGCTTATGGATTTGTTTGCAATTGTTTCAAATCCTGATGCTTACAACTCCAAAATACAAGCTTTGCAAGACGCAATCAATGAACATAAAAAAGTTATTGACGCCGTTGGCCCTGCAAAGGATATTTTGAGTTTGCGTGAGCAAACCAAATCCGCTAGGGACGAGGCAGTAGCAAAAATTAAAGATGCGCAAACCAAAGCCGATGAAATGTTGGCAACGGCAAATTCGCAGGCAGCGGCTACAGTTAATCGCACCAACGAGGAAATGGCTGCACTTGCTGGTGAAGCAAAAGCCGCTAAAGATGAAGCAAAAGCAGACGCTAAAGCAGTTAAACAGGCTTTAAAAGATGCCGAGCAATCCAAGGCTAGTGCGGATGTTATTGTTGCGGATTACACGGCTCGTAGTAAGATTCTTGCAAATTCTCAAGCAACACTTGATGCGGCTATTGCTGAAGCACAATCAGTTAAAGACGCAATCATAGCCAAGCACCAAAAACTTATAGAGAGTTTGTAATGTCTATTGCCCCGCATACGGGTATTGTAGATTTTGGAACCTTTACTGCTCCTACTGTTTCAACAGACGGGATACAAGGTGAGGTTCCACAGCCTTTGGCTGGACAACAAGCATACGTTTTAACGGCTTCAGGTTGGGCGCCGGGTGGAGGTGGACCGGGCGGAGGAACCGTTACGTCTGTTGGTGGAACTGGAACAGTAAACGGTATTGCTTTAACAGGCACAGTTACAACGGCGGGAAATTTAACGCTTGGTGGGGCGTTAAGTAACGTAAGTTTGGTTACGCAAGTTACTGGAAATTTACCTGTTACAAATTTAAATAGCGGTACATCCGCTTCTGCTACCTCATTTTGGCGTGGCGATGGCTCGTGGGCTATTCCGTCAACAGGTAGTCCTAATCTTGATGGCGGTCTTTATAATTCAAACTACGGCGGAACAACTGCTGTAGATGGAGGGGGACCATAATGGCTGTTCAGATACAACTAAGACGAGGCACAGCAAGTCAATGGACGGCCACTAACCCAACCCTGTCACAAGGAGAAATGGGTTTAGAAACAGACACATACAAAATTAAAATTGGTGATGGTACTACGGCATGGAATAGTTTAGCTTATTATAATGATGGGGGTGTAATTTCTGTTGGCGCAACTTCACCCGTAGCTTCATCAGGAGGAACAAGCCCTGTAATCAGTATGCCCGCAGCCACCACATCAGTAAGTGGTTATTTGACTTCTACTGATTGGACAACTTTTAACAATAAAGGAAGTGGCTCAGTAACGAGTGTAGCCGCAACTCCGGGCACGGGTATTTCTATTACAGGTAGTCCGATAACGACAAGTGGTACGTTAAATATAACTAATACAGCACCCGACCAAACAGTTGTATTAAATAATGGAACGGGAATCTCCGTTACAGGCACTTATCCTAATTTCACAATTATCAATACTAGTCCCTCATCAGGCGGAACGGTCACCTCTGTAACTGGAACTTCTCCCGTTAATTCAAGTGGCGGCACAACACCCGCAATTTCTTTGGCTGGTGGGTATGGAGATACTTTAAATCCTTACGCATCTAAGACTGCTAATTATGTTTTAGCCGCCCCAGATGGAGCTGCTGGAGTTCCTACATTTAGAGCTATTGTTGCAACAGATATTCCAACTCTTAATCAGAATACAACAGGAACCGCATCCAATATTACGGCAACAAGTAATAGCACATTAACTACATTAAGTTCTTTAAGTTTGCCCGGTTCTCAGGTTACTGGAAATATTAGTGGAAATGCTACCAATGTAACAGGCACTGTAGCAATTGTTAATGGTGGCACGGGTGCTACAACTGCACCAACCGCAAGGTCTAATTTAAATGCGGCTCAAAGTGGTGCAAATACAGATATAACTTCTATTGCTTTGACAACAGGAACAATAACAACTACGCCTAGTTCAAACACAGACATTGCAAACAAATCTTATGTTGACACTGTAGCGCAAGGTTTAGACACCAAAGCAAGCGTGGTGGCCGGCACAACGGTGAACATTACTTTGAGTGGCACTCAAACAATTGACGGTGTTGTGCTTGTCGCAGGTGACCGCGTCTTGGTAAAAAACCAAACATTGCCAGCAAATAATGGTCTTTACCTTTGTGCGGCGGGGGCGTGGACAAGAACCACGGACATGGATACTTGGGCGGAAGTTCCCGGCGCTTACGTCTTTGTTGAAACTGGCTCTACCCTTGCTGATACGGGTTGGGTCTGCACATCCGATGCTGGCGGCACGATTGGCGTTACTGCAATCACATGGACGCAGTTCTCAGGTGTAGGCTCTGGCGTAAGTTCAATCACTTTTGGTTCTACTGGATTGACTCCAGCAACGGCAACTACAGGCGCAGTGACAGTAGCGGGAACGCTTGCATTGACCAATGGCGGTACAGGTCAAACAACGGCAGGTGCGGCTTTTAACGCTTTGTCTCCAATAACAACAACAGGCGATTTGATTATTGGAAACGGAACTAATAATGCAACTAGGCTTGCTATTGGTGCAAGCACTTATGTTTTAACATCTAACGGAACTACTGCTACATGGTCTGCTTCTACTGGCGGTGTTACATCGGTAACTGCGACAAGCCCTGTTGCATCCACAGGCGGTGCAACTCCAGATATATCTATGCCTGCCGCCACTACTTCTGTAAGCGGTTACCTTACTTCTACCGATTGGACTACGTTTAACAATAAAGGTAGTGGAACAGTAACAAGTGTTGGTGGCACTGGAACAGTATCAGGAATATCATTATCAGGCACAGTTACATCAAGTGGAAATTTAACCCTTGGTGGAACACTTGATTTATCTAGTCCACCTACTATTGGCAATACAACCGCAAACACAGGTAAATTCACAACTTTAGAATCAACGGGTACTGCAAGTTTAGCAACGGGGTCAACAACGTCTATTCAGATTGTTGGTGATGCGTCTTATCCTCAAGTGTTGGCGGCTGGTGGAACAAACACACCTTTAGTGCTTCAGCCTTTGGGTACGGGTGCTTTGCAAGCACAAAAACCCACATCTACTACTGTTGGTGGTAATGTACGAGGTGCTAATGCAGTAGATTGGCAGACCTTAAGAACTGCGGCAACCCATGTGGCTAGTGGTGGTGCAGGCTCTACTATTGGTGGCGGTCAATCTAATACAGTTACTGGCGGCTCGTCTGTTGTTGCTGGTGGTCAATTTAATGCAGTAGCAGGGTTTGCCGCTGTTATTGTAGGTGGTACTGCTAATACTGCCACGCTTAATTACACTTTTGTTGGTGGCGGTACTAGCAATACAGCTGCAGGCTATTACAGCGTAATTGGGGGTGGGTACATAAACTCAGGGACTGCAAGTGCCGCAGTAACTACACAGTCGGCAACAATGAACGGCACAACTGCTGTTACTTTGTCAGGCAGTAATGCTTCAATTAAAGTTGGTCAATTTATAACTGGTACATCAATATCAAATAATACATATGTTGCGGCAATATCAGGAACATCTCTAACGCTATCCCAAGTGGCATCGGGTTCAACAACAAACACACTCAACTTCTTTACACCTCATGGCGTGGTAGTAGGCGGTGGTAACAATCAGGCTACGGGTAGTTTTAGCTTTATTGGTGGCGGTGGTGATGCAGGGACTGCAACTAATAGAAATACTGCGTCAGGGGACTGGAGTGTTGTTGGTGGTGGAAGTAAAAACGTAGCATCAGGTATTGGCTCTGTTGTTGCAGGAGGGGGTTTAGTATCTGCCACTTCTGTTATACAAGGAAATACAGCAAGCGGTACTTCTTCGTTTGTTGGAGCTGGAACACTAAATCTTGCTAGTGGTACATATGCTTTTATTGGTGCTGGTGCTGGACATAGTGCAACTGGTTTTGGTGCGGCTATTACTTCTGGAAATGCTAATACTGCAAGTGGTTCGTATACTTCTGTCATTGGTGGTCAACAAGGAACATCAAGGGCAATTAATGGAAATGTAGTTTTTACAGGCTCTGTAAGTCCTGTTGTAACAGCATTAGGAGCAAGTCAATCTGCAATACTTGTTCTTGGTAGACAGACTACAGATGCTACTGCCACAGTCATTCCATCAGACGTAAATGCGGCATCAGGGTCAAACCAAGTAACCTTGCCTAATAACTCTGCGTATGCGTTTAAAGCAATGGTTATTGCTGGTGTAACGGGTGCAGGAAATACCGCATCTTGGACATTAGAAGGCTCAATCAAACGTGGTGCAAATGCTGCGTCTACTGTTATTGTTGGTACAGTAACAACTGTAAGAACGGCTTATGATGCAGGGGCATCAACATGGGCGGTAACTGCAACGGCTGACACAACTAATGGTGCTTTGGCATTTACAGTAACAGGACAAGCGGCTACAACAATTCGTTGGGTTTGCAAAGTAGAAACAACAGAAATGACATACTAGGAGTAAACAATGGCTTTAAAACTAACAAACGTAATCAACCCAACAACGGGTCAAACTTGTGCCGAGGCTTATGCCCGTATTACCAATTTTTACGGGACTAAAGACCAGATTCAAGTACAAGTTGCTATTCATTCATCAGCTGATGCAAGACAAAGTAACTTGCAAACAATCAAAGAAAACGCCCATTACATCGGTATTGCAGATTTGCAGGGTGATTTAATTCCTGCAATCTACACATCCTTAAAAACGCTTACTGAGTATGCTGGCGCAGAGGATGTATAAACATGGCTATTAATACCGACCAAGTATCAGACACGCTGACGCCATCAACAGGTACGTTGAATGTTGGTGGTGCAATCGCACCCACAACGGCTTTGGCTATTACTAATGGCGGTACAGGACAAACAACAGCAAACGCTGGTTTAAACGCTTTATTGCCGTCTCAGACAAGCAATAGCGGAAAAGTTTTAAGCACAAATGGAACAGATACATCGTGGATTTCTTCTAGTGGAACTGGTACAGTAACAAGCGTAGCCGCTACTGTTCCTAACTTTTTATCTGTTTCAGGCTCTCCAATTACAGCGTCTGGTACATTGGCAATTAGTTATGCTTCAACCCCATCAAACGGACAATTGTTAATTGGTAACGGAACTGGATTTTCTTACGCTACCTTAACAGCAGGAACAGGAATTACAGTTACAAACGGTTCAGGGACAATCCAAATTGATTCAACTGGAAGCGGAGGCGGAGTCACGTTAGGTTCAGTAGTAACAACAGCCCAAGGCTGGAACATGATTTAAAGGAGTTTTTTATGGCGGCAAATACAGCACCAATTTTTTCAAACGCAGGAGCAATTAGTTTAGGAACAGCTATCGGTACATCGGTTGTTACTGATTACGTTGGTACAGGCGCAAACAACGTAGTAGCGTTCACGGCTAATGCGACTAACGGTGGATTTGTACAACGTATTCGTTTTAAAGCGGTAGGCACAAATGCTGTGTCTGTTGCTCGTATTTATATAAACAACGGGTCAACTAATGCAACTGCGGCAAACAACACGTTTTATGGTGAATTGTCTTTACCTGCTACAACTGCTTCAACAACTGCGGGTACGGTTGATATTGATTATCCATTAAACTTTGCTTTACCTGCGGGGTACAGAATTGTTATTGGTATTTCTGCGGCTTCTGCTCTTGCATCAGGCTGGAACCCAACGGTAATTGCTGGCGCTTACTAATGCTTGACTTAAACGATCTTTTAACAAACCAAAAGGTTGATAAGCAGACTTTCTACGCTAATTCTCAAACGTCTGGAGTAGGATGGGTAACTTGGATTAAACCCAGAGGCGTTAATTTTATTTCTATTTTGGCTATAGCCGGAGGATCTGGCGGCGGCGGTGGCGCAAGAGCAGTTGCTGGATCAGCAAGTGGAGGCGGGGGTGGCAGTGGTGGTGCGTATGTTTCATCATTATTTCCCGCTTGGATGCTTCCTGATGTGCTTTATGTATCAGTTGGAAAAGGTGGCGCTGGATCAATTACAGCAGGCGCTGGATCAGCTGGTATAAATACATATATTTCAATATATCCATCTACTACAGGCAATAACGTAATTCATGCTGTTCTTGCTGGAACGGGGGGTACTGGTGCTGGTGGTGCTGGTGTTGCTGGCCCTGCTACTATTATTAATAGCGCTTGTTTAGCATCTATAGGAACGTTTTATTCAGGTGTTTCTGGAAGTCAAAGTGCTGCTGGACAAGCAGGTGGTGCTGGAGGTATTGTTTCTGCGGGAAATTCAATAACTCTTACAAATTCACTTACTACAGGCGGTGCAGCAGGTGGCTCTTATGCTACTGCCGCAAATTCTGCTGGCAACGCTGGCGGAAATATTAATGGAGTTGCAAATACTTTTTTCCCTACAGGTCTTTCTGGCGGAACTGCGGGAACAGCTGCTGGAACGGTAGGCAGTAATGGCTCTAACGGAGTTCAAATGTTTCCAAATTTGCCATTTGGCACAGGCGGCGCTGGGGGCGGTGGAGCGGGTCAAGCTGCAACAGGTAATACAGGTTTAAATGGCGGCTCAGGCGGTAATGGGCAATATGGTTGTGGCGGCGGTGGTGGAGGCGGTGGTTTTACCGGATCATCTGGCGGTTATGGCGGCAATGGTGGCGATGGTCTTGTAATCATTACTTCATGGTGATTTATGCTTGATCTTAATAATTTACCCACAAATCAAAAAATTGACAGGCAAATTTTTTATGCCACCTCTAAATCACAAGGCGGCACTTGGATTGCATGGCTAAAACCTCGTGGCGTTAATTTTATAAGAATTTTATGCCTTGCTGGAGGTGGAGGTGGAGGTGGAGGGTTTGTTGGCGTTGCAGGTGCAGCTGGTGGTGGCGGTGGGGGAGCTTCTTCATCTCAAACAATTATTACTTTTCCTGCATGGGCATTACCTGATGTGCTTTATGTGGCTGTTGGATATGGTGGCGCAGGAGGTACAGCTTCTTCTAATGGCGCTACCGGCGTTGACACATATATTTCAATTTATGAAAGTGTGGTTCCAAACAATACAGTTTGCTATGCAAATGCCGGAGGAGGTGGAAATGCCGCTCTTGCGGGAGGATCTGGCGGATCTGTTTCATCATCTGGTACAGTTGCAAATTCGTATGTGGCAATTTTAGGGCAAAGCGGTAGATCAGCCGCAGCAAATTTAGGCATTAATGGACAAGGAGGTGGTGCTGGAGGTATTGCTGCTGCAGGAACGGGTACAAGTTTAATTTTACCAACTTCTGGGCTTATTGTTATGGGTGGATGTGGAGGAGGGGGGTATACCTCCGCAGCAAATAATTCTGGAGGTCCGGGCGGAAATATATCACCTGCTTCAGCACCAGTTTTCCCAGCTCAACCATTTGCTGCTGGAGGAACATCGTCAGGAACTGCTGGAGTAAATGGTTCAAATGGAGTGCAAGCTATACCAAATTTACTATTTTTTTATGGTGGAGCAGGTGGCGGTGGTGCGGGTCAAGCTGCAACAGGTAACACAGGACTCACAGGAGGTTCTGGTGGCAAAGGTGCTTATGGTTGCGGAGGAGGCGGTGGTGGAGGAGGATTCACAGGCTCTACTGGCAGTTGGGGTGGTGATGGTGGTGATGGTTTGGTAATAATTACTGCGTGGTGATATATGCTTGATTTAAATAACTTACCAACAAATCAAAAAGTAGATCAACAGATTTTTACTGCTAATACATACTCCTCTGCCAGTGTAAGATGGGGAATATGGACTAAACCAAGGGGTGTTGGATTTATTCATATTTTAGCTATTGCCGCTGGAAGTGGCGGAGGTGGTGGTTTTGCTGGCGGTGCAGGTTCAGCAGGTGGCGGCGGTGGTGGTGGTTCTGGTGGTCATGTTAGTTCTTTCTTTTTGGCTTTTGATTTACCTGATACGTTATATGTGTCTATAGGTTATGGAGGTGCTGGAGGGGCAGTTGGGTCTGCTGGAGGCTCTTGTCAACCTTCTGTAGTATCTATTTGTCCCATTTCGTCTATAGCTAATTATTATTTAATTAACGTAAATACAGGCGATCCGGGAGGAGCAGGAACTGCTAGTGCAGGGGGTGCTGCTGGACCTGCTGCTTCTAGTATTGGTATAGCAAGTCAACCTTTAGCAGCATTGGGAACTGCTTACTCTACAGCTACAGGATCTGTAGGTGTTGCTGGACAGGCGGGTAGTGCTGGCGGAGGAATTAACGGCAATCCGGGTAATAGTATTACTTATCCAACAACAGGGTCAATTACTTGTGGCGGGGGTGGCGGGGGCGGATATGCGGCTGCAAATGGTTCGGGTGGCAATGGCGGAAGAATGACTACTGTTATTGCAGGTTGGCCTGCAACCGCCATAGCTAATGGAGGCTCTGCTGGAGGCGGAGCAGGAGATAACGGCTCAAACGGTTTTCAGGTGTTTCCAAAAATGATGTTGTTTATTGGGGGCGTTGGAGGCGGGGGCGCTGGCTGCGGAGCAACGGGCACAGTAGCCGACATAGGCGGCGCAGGAGGCAAAGCCGCTTACGGCTGTGGCGGAGGTGGTGGCGGTGGTGGATTCACTGGAACAACAGGCGGCAAAGGGGGCGATGGTGGTGATGGTTTGGTTATCATTACAAGTTGGTAAAATTAATTGCATAAAACACAAAAACAAAGTAAAGTCAAGACATTATGGCAAAGACTCCAGCATGGCAGCGTAAAGAGGGAAAAAACCCTAGTGGTGGCTTAAATGCTAAAGGGAGAGCGTCTGCAAAAAAACAAGGGATGAATTTAAAAGCGCCTCAACCAGAGGGTGGTTCACGCAAAGATTCGTTCTGTGCAAGGATGTCAGGAATGAAAAAGAAACTCACATCAGCAAAAACGGCCAATGACCCAGATAGCAGGATTAACAAATCTTTGCGGGCATGGAACTGTGCTGGTGGTGGGTATGTGACACAGGCAGATGGTTGTGTTACAAAGGGAAAAACCAAAGGTAGGTTTGTTTGATGGATATCAACACCATATGGTCAGCCGCACTATCGCTCCTTATGGGCGCATTGTGGTTTTTTCTTCGTGAAAAGTTCGAGGATATTAAAAGACTTGAACGCCTCTTAAACATTACTCGTGAGGAGATTGCCCGTGATTACGTTACTAACTCAGAAGTGCAAAGAATTACTGACCACATTGACCAACGCTTTAACAAACTTGAAGCAAAAATTGACCAACTTATTCAACAAAAGGGGTGATAAATGAAAAAGACTAAACGTTTTGATACTGGTGGATTTACCGCAGAACAAGAAAAATGGTTGGGTGGTGCAGACCGAACAGACCCTTTTATTCTTGCTCGTATGCGCAAGGCTGTTCCTGATGCATTACCCCCGGTAGAAGATAAAAAATTTACGCCTGTTAGTAAACCAGAAGCCGCTCCAACACCCGTTCCAATCAATAGAAGCGAAGGAACTCCTCGACCACTGCCATCTCCAGTAGAAGCAAAAGAAGATATGGGTGATTATGTTCCTCAATCTTCGTCAGCATCAACAACTGCCTCTAAATCTTCTGCGGCAGAGGTTAAAAAAGTAAAATCGCCACGTACTGGCGCTTATGACCAAGAAGGCGGTAAAGCGGTTTTGGATGCTATGAAACAACGTGAAAAAGAGCGAGCAGCCAATTTAAGAGCTTCCGCAGATGACGTTAATATGGCTGGTTCTAAAATAAGCGCCGCTCAAGAAAAACAATCTTCTACTGCGCCAAAGGGTTCAACTTATCGGGACTTTAAGGGTAAGATTCAAAGAACCACCGAAGATGGGCCAAGTGCCGTTGAAACAATTGGTAAAGGAATTGGTTCAGCGGCTAGTTCAGCGGCTAGTGGCATAGGAGATTCCTTTAAAAACTATGAAACCACCGGACAGCGTTTGTCTAGAGAAAGAGCAGAAGCTAAAAACGCTAAATACAGAGATAGATTTAAAAGTGGCGGTAAAGTTTCCGCATCTAGTCGTGGAGATGGTATTGCTCAACGGGGTAAAACCCGTGGGAAAATGTGCTGAGATGCCTAGCACATCAGCAAAACAACATAGATTCATGGAGGCGGTGGCCCATAATCCAGCGTTTGCCAAGAAAGCAGGAGTTCCACAATCAGTGGGTAAAGATTTTTCAAACGCCGATAAAGGCAAAACTTTTAAAAGAGGTGGTGATATGGCTACAAAGATGGACCCAAAAATGATGGCAATGATGATGGCTAAAAAGAAAGCCTCTATGGGCGCTGCTCCTGCTGCACCTATGCCTATGAAAAAAGGCGGAGTCGCTAAGAAAATGAATATGGGTGGTTACGCCAAAGGCGGTTCTGCTTCTAGCCGTGCCGATGGGGTTGCTACAAAAGGCAAGACCAAAGGTAAAATGTTAGCTAAAGGCGGCAAAGCCTGTTAAGGAGTTATCATGCCTGATTTGCGAAAACAAAAACAGCAAGATTTAAGCGATATACAGCTTGGACTTTCTCGACCTTCTAAAACTCCGGTGGACCCTAGTGAAGAGCAGCTTGGACTTGCTCGCCCTCCTAAAGCCGGTGCAAATCCTAGAGACTACCTTATGCCTATGACTGATGCAGCAAAGCGTCAAGCCGCTGAAGATAAAGATTTTGAAAAGTATTCAAAGGTTCGGCCAGAGCAAAAGTATGCTTTTGGAGGTTTGTCTAAAATGATACGAGGTGCTATAAGCAGAGCCGAACCTGCGGCAGCACCTGCGCCATCAACTTCTATGCCTGCGCCCTCAACTTCTATGGGTTCTAAACTAGGACAAATGGCAGCTCAAGCAATTCAAAATCCAGCACCTGCGGCACCAGTTGCTTCTAATATTGGCGGAAAATTGAGCGGTGTTGTTAATAGACTAAGAGCAGGCTTTAAAATGAAAGACGGTGGGAAAGTGCCTTCTTCTAAAAATTCTAGTGGTTCTTCTGCTTCTAAACGTGGTGATGGTATTGCCCAGCGTGGCAAGACTAAAGGCCGAATGGTATGAAAGCAAGCCGTGGCATGGGGGATATTAACCCCTCTAAGATGCCAAAAGGAAAGAAGGCAAAGCGCCGTGATAACACGGACTTTACCAACTTTTCTGAAGGTGGCAAAGCCGGTTTGTATGACAACATCAATGCAAAGAAAAAAAGGATTGCCGCTGGTTCAGGTGAGAAGATGAGAAAGCCCGGAAGTAAAGGCGCACCAACAAAGCAAGCATTTATTAATTCAATGAAGACTGCAAAATAATGGCATACACCACTGGCTCTACTTCTTTTAATATGGACTTCACGGAGATTGCCGAAGAAGCATGGGAGAGGGCTGGTCGTGAAATGCGCAGTGGCTACGATTTAAGAACTGCTCGTAGGTCAATGAACCTGATGACTATTGAGTGGGCTAATCGTGGTTTAAATATGTGGACAATTGAGGCGGGGGTTATTGACTTGGTGCCCGGCTTAAGCACATATGCATTGCCATTAGATACGATTGATTTGTTAGACCATGTGATTCGCACGGGGGCAAATAGCGCCAGCACACAGGCTGACTTAACAATTACTCGTATTAGTGTTTCTACTTATGCCACGATACCTAACAAGCTGACTCAGGCTCGGCCTATTCAGGTATGGATTCAGAGGTTATCTGGGGAAACAAACCCAACTTCATCGACTTTAAACGAAACATTAACCGCTACCGACACAACAATTACATTAAATACAACCGTAGGATTGGCGTCTTCTGGTTTTATTAAAATTGATAGTGAAGTAATTTATTATGGTTATGTAGACGGAAACAATCTTGGTGGTTGTTTTAGGGGTCAAAACGATACAACGGCAGCATCACACACAAGCACTACAGCTATATATGTAGCGCAATTGCCTGCGGTAACTTTGTGGCCCACTCCAGATAACTCTACAACTTATCAGTTTGTTTATTACCGCATGAGAAGAGTTCAAGATGCTGGAAGCGGCATTCAAACTTCTGATATGAATTTTAGATTCTTGCCTGCTTTGGCGGCTGGATTGGCTTACTACATAGCCATGAAGGTTCCTGAGTTACAGACACGCATGGATATGCTTAAACAGGCGTATGACGAACAATTTAACTTGGCGGCAGGGGAAGACCACGAAAAAGCTGCTTTGCGCTTGGTGCCCCTGCAATCGTTTATTGGGGGGAGTACGCCTTAAATGGGTAATCGGTTTTCCTCTGGTAAATTTTCCATTGCTGAGTGTGACCGGTGCGGGCAACGCTTTAAGTTAAAACAGTTGAAGTTTGAAGTTATTAAATTAAAGCTGTATCAACTAAAGGTTTGTCCTGAGTGTTGGGACCCAGACCAACCTCAACTTCAATTGGGAATGTATCCTGTAGATGACCCGCAAGGTGTTTTGCAACCAAGACCAGACTCAACGTATGTTACGGCTGGACCAAATGCAAGCGGGAACCCAACAGGTGGTTCAAGAGATATTCAGTGGGGATGGAGTCCGGTGGGTGGGGCTAGTCAATTTGATGCTGCTTTAACACCAAATTACTTGGTTTCTACGGCAATTGTTGGTACAGTAACGGTAACGGTAACTTAGGAGTAAAACATGGATAAAGCGGATTTAAAACAGGACAAAAAGATGGTTGGCTCAATGATTAATAAGCATGAGAAAAAAATGCACAAAGGAATGAAGCCAACCAAATTTGCCAAAGGTGGCGTGACTACCGACCAGATGAAATCTGTTGGTCGAAATATGGCTCGTGCCAATAATCAGGGGAGCAAATAATGGGTTTTTCTAAAAAAATAATGGGCAAAGAAGTTGGCGATGCCAGCGTTTATGCCAAACCTCACACAATGAGTGGTAAAACTGTCAACATTAATGATGTTGGTTTGCCTGTAAAAATGCCAAGCAGAGAAAACTGGGCGCCATTAAATGGTGGTGTTGCTATTGGCAATAACGGCAACGTTAAAACTGACGGCATTACTATGCGTGGTTATGGGGCGGCGACTAAAGGCATTAAGTCTAGAGGTCCGATGGCATGACATACACAGAGTTAGTCACTGCTGTTTCTGATTACTGTGAGAATACGTTTCTTACGGCAGACATGAACACAATGATTAAACAGGCTGAACAGCGTATTTATAATACTGTTCAGCTTACAAACTTGCGTAAAACATCTATATTGGCTACCGTAAATGGCGACCAGTATATAAATGCGCCAAGTGATTTTTTATCTACTTTTTCATTAGCCATCTACCCTAATAGCGGCGGCGACTATATTTATTTATTAAATAAAGACGCTAATTTTATGCAAGAAGCATATCCAAATCCGGTTGTTACTGGTGTGCCTAAACATTATTCTTTGTATGGCACTCAGGCTACAAACGTAAACGCTCTTAGATTTGGTTTAGGCCCAACACCTAATGCGGTTTTTGGTGTTTTTTTAACTTATTTTGGTTACCCAGAATCTATTGTCACAGCCAATACAACTTGGCTTGGTGAATATTTTGATTCTGCTTTGCTTAATGGAACAATGGTTGAGGCTATTCGCTACATGAAAGGCGAACCAGACCTTATTAAGTTTTACCAAGATATGTATCTTCAATCTATTGCTCTTCTCAAGAATTTGGGAGATGGTAAACAACGTATGGATACATATCGTGATGGTCAGACTAGGACTCAAGTTCAATGAGCATAGTTCAAACTCAGACCACTAGCTTTAAAGTGGAGTTATATAAAGGTATCCACGACTTAACTACGGATGTTATTAAGATAGCTTTGTTTACAGCTAATGCTAATTTGAATGCGGATACAACTGCATACTCGGTAACTAATGAGGCAAGCGGTGGAAGTTATTCTGCTGGCGGGTCTACCTTAACTGGCATTACAGTAAATTCATCAGGCTATACGGCTTATGTAGGATTTCTTAATGTTTCTTGGACTGGTACTATTACCGCAAGATGTGCGTTAATTTACAACTCAAGCAAAGCAAATCGGTCTATTGCTGTTTTGGATTTTGGCTCAGACAAAACATCAGCAGGAACATTTTTGATTACGATGCCTGAGAACACGGTTACAACAGCTTTAATTAGGAGTTCAATTTAATGACCACGGCATCAACGTCACTATTAGGTTTAGCACTTCCAGTAACCGGTGAGTTATCTGGAACATGGGGAGACACTGTAAATAACAGCATTACATCCCTTTTGGATTCTGCTATAGCGGGTACAACAACAATTACAGCAGATGCTGATATTGTTCTTTCTACAACTGCTTTGGCTACAAACGAATCTAGACAAGCCATTATTAAATGGGCAACTGCAAGCGGCACAACTACAAGAAACATAACAGCACCAGCGCAAAGTAAAGTTTATATTGTTATTAATGCCGCAACTGCTGCTCAATCAATTGTGTTTAGGGGTGTTGGACCAACCACGGGTGTAACTATTGCTCAAAATGAAAAAGCCATTGTTGCTTGGAATGGTTCTGATTTTGTAAAAGTTGGCAGCTCTAGTGGGGGCGGAACAGTTACCAGTGTTGGATGGACTGGTGGTATTGTTTCTGTAGCTACAGCAACAACAACCCCGGCGTTTACTATTGCCGGAACATCGGGTGGCATACCTTATTTTAATTCTGCAACAACTTGGGCAACAAGTGCGGCACTAACTCAATACGGTGTTCTTTATGGTGGCGGCCCCGGCGTTGCTCCAGCAGCAACATCTGCCGGTATTACTGGTCAAGTGTTGGTAGCAAATACAGGCGGCGCTCCAACTTGGGGTGCTGTAGTTGGTGTTGGTGATGTTGTTGGTCCGGCTTCAGCAACAACCGGTGCTGTTGCTCTTTTTGACGGCACAACTGGTAAATTAATTAAAAACAGCTCCACTTCGGATGCAACAATAAATAGTGTAAATATAGGTTTAGGTCAAAACAATATAAGCACCAATCTTAGATTTGGCGTTGGTTCACTGCAAGCTATTAGCACTGGGAACAACAATATAGCATTTGGCACTTCCGCAATGACGTTGGCCACAACAGCAACTTATAATATTGCTATAGGCATTGAAACACTAAAAAACTTAACTACTGGCAGTAGAAATGTTGCTATAGGCTGGAATACCCTTAGGCTTTCAGGCAGCTGTAGTCGTAATACAGCCCTAGGACACAGTAGTATGGGGCAAATGTATTCGGGCAGTGAAAATGTTGCCGTGGGCGATTGGGCTTTGAGTATTGGTAGTGCAAACAATAATTGCACCGCCGTTGGACTGGAAGCTTTAATGTACGCAACGGGGAGCAGTAATACGGCGCTTGGGTGGTCTGCTGGTACTGCTATTACAACCGGCACAAACAATGTTTTGCTTGGCTCTAATTCTGCCGCATCAGTGGTAGACGCATTTAACCAAATTGTTATTGGTACAAATGGTGTTGGTCAGGGTAATAATTACGTAAGTATTGGTAGTGGAGGAACAAATTATATTTACAATGCATTTAATACTAATGCTACTTGGACAAAAGCCTCCGACATAAGGATTAAAAAGAATATACAAGATGTTGCAATTGGGTTGAATTTTATTAAAGATATTAATGTTAAGTCTTATAACTGGAGGCCCAATAACGAATATCCAGAAAACATAATTGGATACAACAAAGAAAATACTCAAGATACAATTACAACAATGTATGGCTTGATGGCGCAGGAAGTTAAGGCCGCAATGGACAAACATGGTTTTGAACACTTTGCTGGTTGGAATGTCCGTGAGTCTGATGGTTTACAAGGCGTTTCAACGGAGTCATTTGTTTTGCCTTTGATTAATGCGGTTAAAGAATTGTCTGCACAAATTGAATCAATGAAGGCAGAGATTTACGAATTAAAAAATAGATAATTAAATGTGGACCCAATCACACTCCTTGCTATGGCTACTTCAGCCATGTCAGCCATTAAAAAGGGCTGTGCCTTATATCGGGAGTTCAAAGCTACAGGGAATGAAGTCCACGACGTTGTACAGGACATTGGTAAAAGTCTTGGTGGCTTTTTTAAAGCACAGGAACAACTTAAACAAGTTGTCGAGACAGAGAAGCGTAAATCAGCAAAGGTTCACAGCCCTGATGCAAACCTTAATCAACAGGCGCTAGATAGGGTACTCGCCGAGGGGCGTATGTATCAGATGGAGGTTGAGTTAAGAGAACTCTTAATTTATCAAAGCCCTCCAGAACTTGGCGATTTGTATACCCGCTTCAACAAAATGAGGCAGACGATTCAGTATGAACAGGAGCAGGCAAGACAAGAACAAGACCGAAAGGAACGCATAGCACAGGCTAAACGCCAAAAGATGATTGACACAATCCAAGAGGACATCATTTATGTATTTGTTGTATTGTTTGTCTGTCTGGTCATGGGGTTTATGTTTTGGCTGATAGTCGAGGAAAGGAAGATTCGATGGGGTTTTTAGCCGCACTCATCATCTGCTGTGTCATCTTCTGCGGTATGTTGCCATTGATGGGGCTGATGTATTTAGATATACAACAGACCAAAAAGGAAGTTCAAATGGAGACTAAAAAACTCCAAGAGTTACGCCGCAAGGTGGAAAAGGAACGAGAAAATGAGCGAGAAACTGGAAGCTAAAAGCGCATTAATTGAAAAAACGGCATTTGCTTTGTTGCCAATATTGTTTACCTGCGTTGTGTACCTTATGAACTCTTTATCCACGCTGTCTCACGAAGTCACCGTGCTAAATAACAAGATTAGTTTGGTGGTGACCTCAGACAATAAGCAAGCAAGCAACACGGGTGCTGAGTTAGCAAGAGAAAAATTACGCCAAGACTTGGAGAAAGAAGTTCAAAAGAACCGTGACGACATTCACGTTAACCGTATGCACATTGCCATTTTGGAAGAAAAACTTGGCGTAGCTCAACGTATTAAGGAAAAATAATGCTGACACTACTATCGACCCTAATTAGTTTTTTAATGGGCGGCTTGCCCAAGTTGCTTGACTTCTTCCAAGACCGCTCAGATAAAAAGCATGAACTTGCCTTGGCTCAGATGCAAACCGAGCGTGAACTGGCTTTGCGTAAAGCAGGTTTTGAAGCGCAGGAGCGGGTGGAGAATATTCACACCGAGCAGCTTGAGATTGAGACTAAAGCACAGACTCAAATGTCAATTATTGACGCACAAAAAGCTGAGATGCAGGCGCTCTACGCCCACGACATGAGTTTAAACGAGGGTACATCTACATGGATGAAAAACCTCAGAGCAGGTGTTAGACCCATTATTACTTTTGGTTTCTTTTTTCTCTTAGTGGGTATTGATGTAGCGCTTGCTTATCAAGGCATTACGACCAACGTGCCTTTTACTGAGTTGGCAGACCAACTGTGGGACAACGATACCCAAGCGTTGTTTGCAGCAATAATTTCATTTCACTTTGGTGGTCGGGCATTCGGTAAATGAACGTCTCAGGTAAAGCCATAAAGATGATTCAACACCATGAAGGTGTGCGTCAAAAACCTTACCGCTGTCCAGCCAAATTGTGGACGGTGGGTGTAGGGCATGTGCTTTATCCTGCGCAGGGCAGGCTCAAGATAGAAGACAGGATGGGGCTGTGCTTGCTAGAGGAAGACAATCGCACATTTACAATGGAAGAAGTCAATGCAATACTTAAAAGTGACCTTGCTCGGTTTGAGAAAGGCGTGGCTACTTATTGTCCTGTTGCTCTTACTCAAGGGCAGTTTGACGCACTTGTTTCTTTCTCCTTTAATGTAGGTCTGGGAACGTTACAGCGCAGCACATTACGACAGAAACTTAACCGTGGGGATAAGGACGGCGCAGCAGAAGAACTCTTGAAGTATTGCATGGCAGGGGGTAAAATTCTTAAAGGGTTGCAAAATCGCCGCATGGACGAAAGAGCCTTGTTTTTAGGATAAACGATGCCACTCAAGAAACTGACATTAATACCGGGCGTTAACAAGGAAAATACTCGCTATACCAACGAGAATGGCTGGTATGACTGCGACAAAATACGTTTCCGTCAAAGCACACCTGAAAAAATAGGTGGGTGGGCTAGGGTTTCCGTCAATATTTTTTTAGGGGTTTGCCGTTCTTTGTGGAACTGGGTAACTTTGGGCGGCTTAAATTTGCTTGGGGTCGGCACCAATTTAAAGTTTTACATTGGCAATGGCGGAGCTTATTACGATGTAACGCCATTAATTTTTACAAGAACATTAGGTAGCCCATTTAGCATGGTTAGCGGTTCAATAACTGTAACTGTTGCAGATGCGGCGGGTGGTTATATAGAAAATCAATTTGTTACCTTTACCGGCTCAACATCAAACGGCGGCATTACTTTGTTGGGTCAATATCAAGTTATTTCTGGAACGGTAGCGGGAACGTATTTGGTAATATCTAAATCTGACGCAGCTATATCAATTGCTAATCCAGCAGTTTTTACTACAGATTTTCAATTATCTAATGGAGTACAAGTTACGCTATCAACAAATGGAATTTTACCATCTCCTTTTGTTGTAAGCACAACGTATTATGTTGTATCAACATCCGGATATACATTTAGTTTATCTTTAACTTCCGGTGGTGCGGCTATAAGCACGTTTGGTTCAACGCAATCTGGTCAACATACTGTAACTGCTAAAGCATCTTCTAATGCCCCAGCAGGGGGTGGCACTGTTAGAGCGGCATATCAAATTCAGCCCGGTCCAGAGACTTCTGTATCAATTACTGGATGGGGTGCTGGTGGGTGGGGTGCTGGCACTTGGGGTACGGGTAGTACCTCTAACAATTTACCAATGAGGTTATGGAGTCAGGCCAATTTTGGACAAGATTTAATTTTTGGTCCAAGAGGCGGTCCAATGTATTATTGGAATGCCGCTATTGGAATACAGCAAACATCCGTCACCATATCATTTGCTTCTCCAGCGGTGGTTACTTCTGCCTCGGTAAACTTTACCAATGGCGAAGCAATTCAGTTTACAACCACTGGTTCTTTGCCCACAGGATTATTTGTTGGAACAATTTATTATGTTGTTAACGCTTCAGCTTCCACTTGTAATGTATCCGCTATTTATAATGGAACTGCAATTAATACCACTGCTGCCGGTTCTGGAACGCATTATTTATCACCAAGAGGAATAGATATTACAAGTTTGGGAGGCTCAACAAGTGCGCCAGTTGTTCAAAATACTTTAATCATATCTGATGCAAGCCGGTTTCTTTTTGCTTTTGGATGCAATGAGATTGGCTCAACAGTACAAGACCCAATGCTTATTAGGTGGTGTGACCAAGAATCTTTAATAAATTGGTCTCCGTCAGGAACAAATCAAGCTGGAAGTTTAAGGTTGTCACACGGTTCAGAAATTGTTTGTGCTATGCAATCTCGTCAAGAGATATTGGTTTGGACTGACTCTTCGTTGTACTCGCTTCAATATTTGGGGGCAACAAATGGAGTTTGGGGTTCCCAATTAATGGGCGACAACCTTTCTATCATGTCTCAAAACGCCACGGCATATGCAAACGGAGTTGCATATTGGATGGGCGTAGATAAGTTTTACAAATATGACGGTAGAACGCAAACATTAATATGCGACTTAAGACAGTTTGTTTTTGACAACATAAACAAAAATCAATTAGACCAAGTATTTGGAACAACAAATGAAGGGTTTAATGAGGTTTGGTGGTTCTATTGTTCTGGAACTAGCACGGTTGTTGATAGTTATGTTGTTTATAACTACGCAGAAAACAATGGAAAAAATGGACTTGGCATTTGGTACTATGGTTCAATGGGTAGAACGGCTTGGTTAGATAGCGGATTAAATAACTATCCTTTGGCCGCTACATATAGTAACAATATTGTTAACCATGAGTTTGGCGTAGATGACGAAACTACCGGCACAGCTATGGCTATTGAAGCATATATAACTTCTGCCGAATTTGACTTGGATGACGGGGATAAGTTTGGGTTTGTCTGGCGTGTACTGCCTGACGTTACCTTCCGTGGCTCAACCGCCGTTAGTCCTCAGTTAATTATGTATCTTAAGCCCATGCAAAACTCAGGCTCTGGATACAATAGCCCGCAATCTTTGGGCGGGTCTAACAATGCTACGGTAACAAGAACGGCAGAGCTTCCAATTGAAGCTTTTACTGGTCAAATATATACAAGGGTTAGAGGTAGGCAAATGGCTATGGAAGTTAGGTCTACTGCTCTAGGTGTAACGTGGCAGCTTGGCTCTCCTCGTATTGACATTAGGCAGGACGGCAAAAGATGACATTAATTGTTACATCGTCTAATGAACTTGTAAAAATTTCCGCCCCCGCTTTACCGTTGGCAACTGAAGCGTATTCACAAACTTATCAAGACCAACTTAACAGCGTATTACGTTTGTACTTTAACCGCCTTCAAGGAATGCTTGGGCAGCTTAATACAAATTCTGGCATTTCAACTATACGGTTTCCTTACGGGGCGTTTTCAAGCGGGGTAGACCAATCTACTACAGCCAATACAGCAACGCTGATGACGCTCAACACCACTGACTTTTCAAACGATGTGTCTATTAGTTCTTCCAAGATTACGGTGGTAAATGCAGGCATCTACAACCTTCAGTTTAGTGTGCAGTTAGAAAACAATGATAACGCATCGCAAGATACTTTTATTTGGCTTAAACAAAACGGCGTGGATATTGCTGGCTCCGCAGGTAAAGTGGGTATGCCTGCTAGAAAAGGTGTTGGTGACCCGTTTCACAATATTATTGGTTGGAATTATTTTTTAAGTATGACGGCAGGGCAATACATAGAAATATATTGGTCAACTACTAGTGCCAATGTAACCATCCAGTATTACGCCGCCTCTGCTGCGCCTACTAAACCTGCAACACAATCTGTTGTAGCCACAATGTCCTTTGTATCAGCACTACCATGAACGTAACATTAGTTGATAGCAAGAAAAAGAAACTGCAACCAGCAGATATTCTTATTGTTGCCGCCAATCAAAACAGGGCTGTGCTTGAAACCATTAAAAAAGAAAACAAAACCGAAGGTGTTTCGGCAGAAAGAATACTTCATGCGTCTTATGTAGCGGAGATTCAAGACAAGTCTTTAATCAGGATGCAAGAGAATAATACTTTGTTTGTATTGCACCCTCTTCCAGAAAGAGTTTGTGTGGTTCGTATGTTTAACGGCGATACGTTAAACAACTTGCCAAACAATTTAACCATGTGTTTTGAGGCCTCATACAAGGTAGGCGCTGATGTTCTTATCTATCAAGTTGAATCCAATGTTGCAATGGCTTTTAAACAAGCGTTTGATAAATACCAAAATGAAGATAAAGAGATTGCTGGCGAGGGAGACAGAATAATAATCGTCCTTGGAAAGCAAAGACCCTAATATGTCAGGCTTAAAATCTTTAGCTCAAGAGCTTGTTAAAAAGGGTCGTGATGGCGACACTATGCTTGCTCACATCAACCCTTATGAGGCTGAAATATTAAAAGCATTGGGCGGTTCTGGAACAACTAATCCGCATACTGGATTGCCTGAATATAGATTAAGTTTGAAAAGTTTTAGCCCGCAAAATATTGTTAGTAAAGTTGTATCTGCCGTATCATCCGTTTCAAATGCGGTTGTCAAAACATTACAGGGTGTTGGTACTGCTATAGAAAAAACGCTTTCTAAAGTAAGTTCCACTGTTAAAGCAATTATAAAAGACCCGTTGCCGTTTATTGCAATGTACGCTGGTGCGGCAATTGGCATACCTCCTTTTGTTACTTCGGCGGCCATTACTGCTGCTCGTGGCGGTGATATTAGCGATATGGTTAAAAGTGCCGCAGTTTCTTATGCCGTTAGCTATGTTGCGCAAAATGTGGACCTTGGTTTGGGACCAGATGCTGTAAGTGAGTTTGGAGAAAACTATCAAGCTCCTCAGACTTTTACTGATATTACAAAACAAATTGGTTTATCTGTTGGTGAAAGCACCACCCAAACAATAGGCAATATGGCATCTTCTGCTTTAAATAACTCCGTCATTATGGGCGTTACGGCGGGCTTAACTGGTAAAGATGTAGGCGCTGCAATGACCGCTGGGGCGTTATCTGGCTCTCTTTCTGCGGGTACTGTTAGTTTAACCAATGAGTTAGGGTTGCAAAAAGATTGGGGTTTGTCTGATAAGACAATGAATTTAATTAATAAAACCATATCTACTGGATTGGCTGGCGCCATTACAGGCAAAGACCCAACGCAAATTATTACTAATTTTATTGCCGATGCGGTTGTCAATACAGCAGGGTCTGCTTTGGCGACAGAAGCTAAAAGCGCATACAAAGAATATGCTGATTATTTTTCTGCTTTAAAACCAAAACAAGAAGCTTATGATGCCGACCTTAAGGATTGGCAGAATCAACAAACTGCAACCCAAAAAGAAATAGATGCTTTTAATGCACAAAGAACCACATTTATGGATGGTTGGAATAAAAATATGCAGCCTATTTTAAATAAACAAAATGAATTTACTAATGCTTATAACGATGCCAAGGCAGAATACGATAAGCAAATGGCAATATATAACAATACTGCTTTAGATATAGACACAAGAAATGCGGCTGCTACCCAAGCATCGGGACAAGCCCGTCTTGCAAACACTTATGCACAAGGTTTTGATAAATATACACAGTTGCCAGCAAATAAGCCCATATTTGATTCATATACAAAACAAAATGAAGAATTGACAGCTAAAGCAACAGAATTAAATGGAAAGGTTGCCCTTTTAACTGATTACAACACTGGCGCACCATCGGCCTCCAATAAAGAAGGTTCTCCCGCATGGCAACTTTACCAGTCTTCACAAGATATACAAAAAACAGCAGATGCCGCAAATGCCGCCGCTACAAAATTTGAAGATTTGCAAACAAAATATAGTACACAAATTGCTACATCGGTATCAAGAGATATATTGAATGACGCTATATTGAAGGGTGATGTTACCCCAGTAGATAACCCAGAGGGTAAACCCGGATTAATTTATTTAAGTAACGGTTCAGTTATTGACTCACAAAGTAAGCAGTTTTTAACCTTAGACGGGAAGCAACAATTTGTAGGCATTGATAACCCAGTATCAGACAATGTTCTTGCTGGAATCGTTACCACTCCAGACGGAAAAACTACTTATGCAGGATATGAATCAAGGGCGGTTAAGCCGGAAGATATTGCAACAGTAGAAAAAATTGCCAAAGGCGAGCTATCACAAAATCTTAATTATGACGCTACCGGTGATGGCAAAGTAGATGCAAAAGATGTGCTGGCGCTAAAAAATATAGTGGCTGGAGCAGATTACGACCCAACAAAAACAGCTAATATTGCTAACGCATTTGGCATGGTTGATGAAACTTCTGCGGCTGGTTGGAGTCTTACTCCAGAAGGAAACTGGGTAAGCCCAGAAGGAAATGTTTTAGATATCAACGGAAACATTATTACCGGCAAAGAACAAGAGTATGAAGTTCAGCCATGGGAAAATTTAAGCAAATCTGGCGATACTGGAAACATGGCTGGTTGGTCATTTAAGAACAACGTTTGGACAGACCCAAGCGGGAATGCATTTGACTTATATGGCAATTATGTTGGCGAAAAGAAGGCAACAACTCAGGCTTTTAAAGGTACTACTGGCAATATATGGGGGGCTACCGGCTCTCAAATAGCAATCACTAAAGCCGCCGCCAAGGCCGCCGCCGCCAAAGCCAACGCTGATAATGAAGCCAGAGCCAAGGCTGATGCCAAAGCCAAGGCTGATGCTAAAGTAAGAGCGGCCACAAAAACAAAAGAACAACTTACGGCGGGTATTGCCGCTTTAATGCCTGAATTGGAAACGTCTTCGCAAATGCCTGAATTGGAAACGTCTTCGCAAGGAATTACTCAGGGGGTTATGCAGCAACAAGCCCCAGCTCCAATACCGGTTGTTGAATCAACAGGTACGTTTGATTTAGGGCAACCATTTAATGTAGGTTATTTTGGTGATGTGGCAAGAGGCCGCCAAGAAAATCTTACACAAAAAGATGATGGCACGGTTAAAATCGCTTCAGGTGGACCGATTGGTCTAATGGGGCTTCTACACAGAAGAGGTTAATTATGACAATGTATGTATCAGGATGGGACGATAACGACCAACCCATTTGGGCGGATGACGGGGAAGCCTCTGGCGGCGGTATGGACACATCTATATTGCCTACCTATTCGGTTCAAGACCCAGTTGCTTATGCAAATACAGAGCCAGATATGTATGGAGAATCGGCATCTAGTGGCGATGGAACAATTGCCGAAAGAGCGGTTAAAACTGAAAATCTTGCGGGGGATGTAATTCATACATTGCCTGACGGCAGTAAGTATGGTCAAACTCCAGACGGCAATTATTATAAAATAACTGATGCTCAATATAAAGCTATGGATGCCGCCATAAATCATGGCGATGTGTCTGGTATTACAAAAGACACAATGGCTTCTCTTCGAGGCAGCCCAGTTACCCCATCCGGCTCTGTTATTGACAAAATTACAGGCGGTTTAAAAAGTTATTTTACTGATGCTAATGGCAAAACAGACTGGGCTAAATTAGCCACTGCCGCCGCTGGAATTAAAGCTATAACAGGCGGAGATAAGGTTAAAACTGGCGGCTGGAAAGGTTCTATCCCAATGGATACGCAAGCAATCCGTGGAAGAATAGATTACAACGACCCAAACCGCAGACCCGGAAGCATGGGTAGAAGTTATTTTACCGATATGGCTTATGCTAGTCCAGCAAATGCCGCTGCCGCCAGAGCGGGCGTTACTGAGCAGGCAAAAGGAATTTTGTCTGCATATAAACCAACTCCAGCCCCTCAACCAACCACTCAACCAGCACCAATGGAAACGTTACCATCATCAGGAGCATCAGGCGTATCATCTTTAATGCCTATTCCTCAAGCCACAGGAATGGCAAGAGGCGGTATTGCCCAGCCCCGATACCTTCAAGGAATGACTGATGGTATGGCCGACAAAATTCCATCATCTATTGACGGTCAACAAAAAGCCGCCTTGAGTCATGGCGAGTTTGTTATTCCTGCCGATGTTGTATCTCACTTTGGTAACGGCAATTCTGATGCTGGTGCCAAGAAGTTATATGACATGATGGCCCGTATCCGCAAGGCTAGAACAGGCACAACCCAACAAGGTAGGCGAATTAATCCTGATAGTTTTATGCCCGGTGGTCGGGTTGGTTATGCCTCTGGTGGTATTGCTAGGTTTGCCGGACCAGATGGTAGTGCTGTAGGGGTAACCGGAACTGGTTCTACAGGTACAACAGGAACAAGTGCGGCATCTACCACCGCTCCGGGTTTGGGTTCATCTACAGAAAGTTCTTTATCTGAATGGGCTGGTCCGTATGTATCTGATTATTTAAGTAAGGGGGCGGCAGTAGCTGACACTCCGTATGAAGGCTATAAAGGACCATTAGTTGCCGACTCATCTGAGTTGCAGAAAAAACAATTTTCAGGATTATCTAATTTGGCCGACAACAATACGTTTAATGCTTCTGCCGCACAGCAGTATATGAATCCATATATTCAGGCCGCATTAAACCCACAGTTAGATGAGATGCGCCGTCAGGCTCAGATTACTCAAATGACAAATGCTGGAAAACTTTCGCAAGCCGGTGCTTATGGCGGTAGTAGACAGGCAATCATGGATGCAGAAACACAGCGCAATTTAATGATGGAGCAAAACAAAGCCCTTGCACAAGGCTACTCTACTGCATTTGACAAAGCGGCTGGCATCTTTGGTACCGATAAATCCCGTGATTTACAAGTTCAGCAAGAGCTTGGCAGGGCCGGAGAAACTCAACGCAACATTGACCAACAAGGCATGACTGCCGACAAACTTCAGTTTGAAGAAGAAAGGGATTACCCCGGAAAAATGGTTCAGTACCAAAAAGATTTGTTGCAAGGGTTGCCAATTACTACAACTTCCAATTCTTTAAATCAAACGCAAATCAGTGAACTTTCTGCTCAAATACAAGGGTTAATGGGTTTGTATAAAACTCTTTCTGGTCTTGGGCAAGCTCCTGCTGCAACAACGCCAGCAACAACACCAGCAAAAACTTAAGGGATAAAAATGAATCTCGTTCAAATAAATGAGCATTTAAAAGAAGTTGCTCCACAAAAATTAATTGAATATCAAAATGGATTAAATCCAGAAGTTCCTGCTTGGATGGCTCAAGGCGAATTAAATCGCAGAGAAGCAATGAATAAACGAGAGCAAGAAAACCAAGCCGCACAAGGTGCTGGTGCGCCAACTCTTAAAGACCAGTTAGAACAGAAGGCTGGGCTAATGGCTCTTCAAGCTCAACAACAAAAACAAGCACAGCAACAGATGATGCAACAAGGGCAGCAGCAACCTATGCCCGTACCTGAAGGTATTCCACAACCACAACCACAAGAAGAGGCTCAAATGGCTATGGGTGGGGTGGCACAGTTACCAATAGGTTCAGAGTTTTTCCAATATGGAAGCGGTGGAATTATTGCTTTTGCTGGAGAACAACGAAGCGATGTTCCTGTGGCAGAAACGCCTGAAGAAGCACGGCGCAGAGAGATGCAAGAAATTATTAGGTCGGCGCAAGGTCAGCAAAGCACAATACCTCAACCCGCTCCTACCGCACAAAACCAATTAGACCCAGAGTTTTTAACTGCCGCTAAAGAGACTTTAAAGGTACAAACGCCTGAAGATATTATGGCGGCTCAAACAAAAATGAGAGAGCTTGCCGGAGTCAAGGGTCAGTACGGAGACCAAGCAGAGGCAGGAATTAAAAAGCAACAGGAAGAATATCAAAAGGCAATATCCGATAGAGATTATGAGCGTGTCATGGCTGTTCTTGGTGGTATGGCTAGAGGCAGTTTGGGCGGTGCTGGTCCTGCTTATTTGGCTCAGATGAGTGCAGAACGAAGTGCTGACCAAGCAAATACCAAAGAACAAAACAAATTACTTGCTGAGATTGAGGCGGCTCGTAGACAAGAGGCTATTGGCATGGCTACGGCAGGTCTTGGTTCTCTTGAGAAGCAGAGAACAGAGCGTGGTACAACCGGCAGAACATTTGCGGCTGAATCGTTTAGGGCGGGCAATGAACTTGATAGAGAAAAAGCCCGTTATGCAAATGAAATTGAACTTGCTAAGAGTAGATTTGCTAATGAGAAAGAGTTGGCGGAAATTCGTTCCAAGCATGATATTAAACTTGAAGGCATTAGGGCTGGTTCTGCAAGAGCGCTTGAGGAATTTAGACAAGGTGCGCCTACTCAAGAAAAGAAAAACTTTGATGACTATTACAGAATGTTTAAGGCCGACCCCAAAAATGCAGAAAAAACAGAGGCCGAAGCATTTGCCCAATTCTACGTTGATAAATCTTCTGGTCGTTTAGAAAGCAGTAGAAATGCATTGGTTGAAAGGCATCTGCAAGACTGGAACAAAATGGACCTTATGGAAAAGGATAATTGGAAAAAACAAGGCGTTAATAATGCCGAAGATTATGCTCAACGTATGTTAGAGTTTACAGAGAAAATGAAAAAGCCGCCAACGGGCGGAGCCAAAGAGGGGGATAAAGCAACCTCTAATTCTGGTAAACCAATCATCTATCGTAATGGGAAGTGGGAGTATGCATAATGGCAACAGTACCTCTTGACGACCTTCCCGAAAGGCTAGTGAGCAGGGCTGTACCAGAGGACGACTTACCATCAGACTTAGCACCAAGACGACCAAAGGTCCAAGCAAAACCTTTAGAAAGAACGTGGGGCGAGGCAATTAAAGATGTGGGTGCTGGTGTTGTTTCTGGCACAGGCTCTTTGGTTCAATTGCCGGGGCAACTGTATGGCTTGGTTACTGGCGATATGGGCAAACCAGCAGAAACTAATGTTGACAAAGCAAGACAAATTGCAGGCATGGCTATTGCTGGAGGCCCCGTAGGGCAGGCAATATTAGAAGGTCAAAAGAGCGTAGGCAAACGAATGCAAGAGTACGGCGAGGAAATGAAGTCTCCCGCACTTAAACAAATGGAACAAGACAGGGCAACCAAGATAGCAGAGGCAGAAAAAAAGGGACAGCTTGCTGCATTTGGCACTGCATTTGGCGAAACAATTACAAACCCTGCGTTGCTTCTTAACTTTTTGGCAGAGCAAGCGCCTCAACTACTAGTTCCATTTGGAGCGGGTAAGGCGGGTGCGGCAATATCTTTAGCTCGTTCTGCTGGCAAAGGATTGGTTGCAGAAGAGGCGGTAAAACTTGCTGGAAAAACGGCTGTTAAATCGGCTGTTGGCGCAGGAGCGGTACAGCAAGGCGCAGATGTGGGTGCTGGCGCTTATGAAAACATTTACAAAGAATTAAAATCAAAGGGCGCATCAGACGAAGAGGCTGCTGAAGGTGCGTTAAACCTAGCCCGTGCTACAGGTGCATCGGCTGCAATCCTTTCTTTGTTGGCTCAAAAATTACCCGGCGCACAAACAATTGAAAAGGCATTGGTTGGTGTACCTAAAGAAGTTGGTAAAGTTGCCGCAAGAGGTTTGACTGGCCGTGTTGCAAGCGGAGTTAAAGGCGCTTTAGGCGAGGGTGCCAGTGAAATAGCAGAAGAGGTTGGAGGAAAGTTTTCTGAAAACCTTGCTGTGCGTGAAGTCAAACCAGAACAAAGTTTGGTTGAGGGTTTAGGGCAAACTGCTGGTATGGCTGCGGTTGGTGGTGTTGGTATGGGTGGTGTTACAGGATTAGCTCAACGACCCGCCGCAATTGAAAAAGAACCAACAGTTATTAAACCACCCGTTGATGAAATTAAAGCATCAATAAATCAACCTAATACCCAAACCGCTGCGCCACCTGTTGAAAATACCGCTCCTCCTGCTGAAATTGTTCCGCCATCAACAGATGTTTCTCAACCACCTACTCTCAAAATGCCTCCCGCTGCCAAGGCAGAAATAAAACAACCAGATTTGGATGCGTTAAAAAATTACACGCAAGGATTGCCTGATGATGCGGCAGATATATTTGCTAAGTTGCAAAACCGTGACCGTGCTACGGCTGCATCTATTCAGCAAGTGCAAGGTATTGCATCTAAACCTGACTACGACCGACTTAAAACATCCCCTGATTTTGGGTCTGGTGCGCCTGTAGTTATTAGTGATTTGACCATTCCGGACAATCAACTGGGTAGGATAGATGTGGCTACTGCCTCTGACGGCAGGAAGATTCCCGTTCAATACGCAGTTATAGATGCCGGTCAATTGCTTGCATCACACACAGCAGATGGCAGAACAAACTCTGATTATGGTAACGTTTCCACTCAAGCAATTCGTGCTGTTGCAGGCAATGGTCGCATAGCAGGACTACAGGCCGCCTATGGTAGCGATACCGCAAGCGACTATCGTTCAGCAATGGCCAATGATAATCAGCACGGTATTGAACAAGGTCAAATATTAGACATGGATAATCCTGTGTTGGTTAGGATTATGCCTAAGTCATTTGTTACGTCCGACATTGGCGATGTTTCTAATGTGGCTGGACAGTTAAGGCTTAACCCAGTAGAGGCGGCAAAGAATGACCTAAACCGCTTTGATTTGTCTGGACTTCAATACGGCGAAGATGGCAGCGTTAACACTCAATCATTGGTTCAGTTTGTCAAAGGTATGCCTAAAGAAGAACAGGGCGAATTGCTTGACAGCAAAGGCGTACCCAATACCAAAGCTATTGATAGGCTAAACAATGCCATTTTTTACAAAGCATATGGTAGCGATAGTTTAATAAATCTGTATGCACAAGCGGCAGACCCAGAAGCAAAGTTAATTTTACAAGCTCTAGCTAGGTCGGCCTCAAACGTTTCTAAGTTAGAGGGGGCTGGCGAGTACGATATTCGTCCCAACATTGTTGAGGCGGCAGAGTTGGCTGTTACTGCAAAACGTAGCGGCATGAAGCTCTCAGATTTTGTAGCACAAGGTCAAATAGGATTAGACCCCAACACACTAGCAATATTGGAAATGTTTGCTGAAAATAGTCGCTCAGGCAAACGTATGGGCGAATTGATTGGTAATTTGGCTGATGCTGCTTATGACCAATCACAGGCGGGCGAAGATATGTTTGGTGAAAAACCCAAGCTTTCTTTGTCTGATGTGTTTAAATCTTTAAAGTCCGAAGGTTCGCCTGATTTATTTACTAAACCCGATTCGCCAATAGACTTACCAGAACCAAAAGACTTTAAAATTAAAAAGCCTATGGAGCAGATTGCCAAAGAAATTAAAGGCATGACAGCTACAGAACTTGCTCAATGGACGGTTGATAATGCGCCCAATAGTGCAGCAAAAGCCATTGCTGAAAAAGTTTTGGCTCGAATTAAAGAATTAGATGCTAGGAATTTTTTTAATAAACCAGTTGCTGTTTTAAATAGAGATGACCTTAGATGGCGTGGTAGATTTAGATATGCGGTTAATTTTAGTTATGGACACTTTCAGTTTGCTGGTTTAAAAAACGGCAAAGCCCATAGCAATACCGGCACTCGATACATTACTATTTTGCATGAGTTATTACACGCCGCCACCGTTCCTGCATTGAGCGCCAACGGCAAAGAATTTAACGACCTATCTGTTGTGCTTAACAAAGTAAAGAAACAAATAGATGCAGATGTAAAAGCTGGTAAACAACACCCATTTCTTACATACATTGCTAATTACAATACAAATACCGTTAAAAATGTTAAAGAATTGGTTGCTTGGGGATTAACCGACCCAAACTTTCAAGATTATTTAACCACGATTAAGGTTGGCAATACCAATGCGTTAACACGCATGGTTGAAATATTTAGAAAACTCCTTGGTTTAGATGTTCAATATGAAACCGCCTTGGATGCAGTGGTTAGGGCTGCCGATTCTTTGTTAGAAACATCCACAGATGTAACGGAAAAAGCAATAGGCAAAATTGGAAGCAAAACGGTTGCGCCAGTTAAACCAAAATCAACTCCTGAGAGCGCAAAAGAAGTTGCCGAAGAAGAAGGCATAGGCGAAAAAATAAAAGGAAAGTTTAATGCCTCTTTACAAAAGAGACAGCCTTTGAGGCCTGAATCATTTGATGGCGTATCTCCTGAGTTTATGAACAATGCTCAACCTGTTTTTGCTCCACAAAAGAAAACAATTGTTGACCGCATTAACGGGTTGCGAGACGGTTTTTGGAAAAAAGTGGCCCAAGGAATGGCTGACCAGTTTAGAACCATCAAAGAATACAGCCCTGTTGCATATATGTTAGCCCGCTTATCCAAATCTGTTGATGGTGTGCTTGAAGGCTTAATGATGTATGGAGAGGTATTTAATGACGGTGGAGCATTAAACATTAAGCCAAATACAAAAGGTTTGTTAGAAATACTTAAGCCTTTAGGCGTTGAGGTTGACCGATTTAATATGTGGAAGGCATTGACTAGGGAGGCTAATTTACCAGCCAATAAACGGTCTAGATTTATAGATAAAAATGGCAAAGACATCATGCCTGAATTAGTGGCCAAAAGAGAAGAGCTTATTAAAGGCGATTTGAATGGTAAGTCTCGCAAAGAACTTTACGAGTCTGTTCGTAAAGATATGCAAAAATTAAATGAGTCTGTGCTTAAAGTTGCTCTTGAGATGGGGTTGATTGATTCAACTGCCAATATGATTAAGAGAATCCAAGAGCAAATAGATTACATAGAAAACAAAGAAGGTTTAAGCAACGGCGCCAAAGACAGGCAAATAGAAGAGTTACAACAAAAAATTGATGAGTTACGCAAAGACCCAATAGGATATGAGCGATTTGTTAACGACATTAACTACATTCCTTTCTATCGTGAGATGGAAGACGGGGATATTGATGCGGTGATGACGGCATCTAGCCTGACCAATCAACATTTTTCTAAAGAATTAAAGGGCGGGGAAAGTCCATTTGCCGACTTGATGGAAAACACTTTGCGTAACTGGAGTCATATACTTTCCGCATCCATGAAGGCGCAAGCAGCCAAAGCCACAATAGATGCAGCCATTCTTATGGGCGGCGCAGAGCCAAACCTGAAACAACAGTTTGTAATGATTGATGACAAAGTAAATGTTGTTGTTCGCAAGAAAGATGAGGATGGAAATATATACGAAGATGCAGAGGTTTATAAGGATGGTCAAATAGAACCTTGGATGACTACTCCTGCAACCGGCAAGTCTGGCAAAATAAATGTTAAAATAATGGTAGCTGGAAGTCCAGCTTATTACAACGTTCTTGACCCCATGCTTTTAGATTCTATTTCATCTATTGGGTATTTGGGTACATCAAATAAATTCCTAGATGTAGCAAGAGACTTTAAGAATATGCTCCAATACGGGGTTACTATTTCTCCTGCATTTAAAGTTAGAAACTTGATTCGTGATTCCATATCTGCTATGGCCGTTAGTGATTTAAAGAAAAATCCATTTGCTAACATTGTTAATGGATGGGCTGAGAGTAATAAAGACAGACCAGCCTATATATCTGCTCTTGCTGGTGGCGCTATATTTAACTTTGGCTCAACCTATGAGGGCGACCAAGCAAAAATGATTAAGCGTCTTGTTGCGCAAGGCGTTAAACCAGAACACATTCTTGATAGCCCAGTCAAAGTTAAAGAAGGCTTGAAGATAGCATGGGATAAGTATCAAGAGTGGGGCAATAAATCTGAGTCTGCTAACCGCATGGCTTTGTACACTCAGATGAGAGACAAGGGAATGAGCCACCTTGAAGCATCGTTTAATGCTCGTGATTTGTTGGACTTTTCTATGTCAGGTTCGTGGCCTGCGTTTCGTCAGGTTGCCCAAGTTATTCCATTCTTGAATGCTCGTGTACAAGGACTATACAAACTTGGCAGAGATGGTATTACCCCAACCACTAGGGTTGCTTACAACACCATAACCGGCAAATCACTTTGGGATGTGGATGAGCAAGGAAAGTTGACTGAAAAGGGCGAAAGACAGAAGCTGACAGACCAGCAGAAGGCCGCTTCTTTTAGCATCGTTACCGCCTCAGTGTGCCTTGCATCTTTGGCCCTGTACTTTGCGTTTAAGGATGATGATGAATTTAAGAAACGGGACGAATGGGATAGGGATAACTTCTGGTGGTTCAAACTGCCCGGAATGGATTACGCCTTGCGTGTACCCAAACCATTTGAAATTGGTGCATTTGGAACTTTGGCCGAACGTATAGCCGAACAAGTTTTTGACAAAGAAGCAGAGGGCAAACAATTTGAAGATTCTTTGAAACGCATGGTAACGGATACATTTGCTGTTAACTTGCCTCAGATTGCCAAGCCATTGGTAGATTTGTACGCCAACAAAGATTCGTTTACTGGTGCGCCTATTGAGTCTGCTGGTCTGGAGCGGCTGTCTAAACAGGAGCGCACAACCGATACTACTAGCCCGCTTGCTATAGCCCTTGGCGGCCTTTCTAGCGTCATGCCGTTTACTGGCGAGGGAATGTCACCGGTGCAAATGGATTACGCAATCAAGGCTTATTTTGGTTGGCTTGGAAGTGCTATTGCTGAGACCTCTCACTATGCGGTTATGCCGTTTAAAGAAGGGGCTTATCCCGATAGCAAGTGGGTAGACAGGGCTAGTGTGGGTCTTGTTAAATCTTTACCATCTAACCAGTCTAAATTTGCCACGGCTTTCTACGAGAGCAACAAAGAGATTAGTCAAGCAATGGCTGACATGAGGCATTATGCCGCCATTGGCGACACAGAAAAAGTCATAAAAATCATGCGTGAAAAGGGAGACAAAATAGCACTGGCTAAAACCTATGACCGCCAATCTAAAGTTATGGCGCAAATCAGGCAGCAGATTAGCGTTATTACAAATGACAAGACAATGGATGGTGCGGCCAAAAGAAAAGAAATTGACCGCATGAAAGAATTAATTTCTATGGTGGCCGAGCAAACAGAATCGCTTAGAAAGTCTTTAAAGAAGTGATTTTAAAGTTTCCATCACTCGTTGAATAGTAACGTCTAAGGCATCTAGTTCGTCCATCTTTTTAATCTTCCACATCCGCTTTTGTCCGTGCCATCCCATCATAGAACCCTGATGGCAATCTTTACACAAAGCCACCACACAGAATTGTAATTTCTGTTCTATGTGGTGTGCGTCTGATGGACCTGATGCATTGCATACAGAACATGGTAATTCTTTAACCAGCCCTATATACGCCCGCTCCTTGGCGGTAAGTTTGTTGTTCAAGAAATCGCCTTGTGGTCTTCTTGCCCTGCTTGGTATCCAGTCTTGTACCAAAAACTACGTTCTGTTTCTAGTCGCTCGATTTCTCTAGCGGCCAACAGCAAAGCTGATTTAGCTACTGGGTCGGATGTTTTAAAAGATTCAAGATAACTTGCTATCTCTAATCCCATTTCTGATAATGTCATTCTTTGTTTCTTTCTGCCATCATGGCGTCTGCTATTTCATATGCTTTTTTTGAAAAGTTTGGCATGGTCATGCCCGTTTCTGTGATTAACGCTTGCATAACCTTTGCCGCAAAGTAATCTCTAAGCTCCATATCTTTTGCGTATGTGGTTGGACTGTTCATCGTTTGCTTCTTTCTGCCATCATGGCTTCTGCTCTTTCGTATGCGTCTTTAGCCGCCGTCTCTGCTGTGGCCATAGGGGATACACCCAGCAAAGCAAATGCAGCAAACCAATCCGTCATGGTTATTTCTTGTATAGATATTGGCTCTGATTTTTCAACCAACGCCTCTATCCCTTCAGCTTTTTTTCTTGCCATTTGAGTTTCCTTTTACAGATTGAGTAACAATCATTTCAGAAAAAGTCCTGTTTAATATTTGAGCAATTGTTTGTCCCTCTATAGCAATAGCGTTTGCGCTTTGGTTCTCTTGAACAATATTAATTACATCTTTAATTGCCTTGTTGTACCCTGCGTTAAAGGTGTCGTCACCCTCAATCAACATGGTAATAGCATCTCGTACCATGCCAGCCGCTTTGCGGTCACCCGCAGCCGTTTTCAGTTTAAGATAAATGTCCTCTCTCAGATGTACCGAGTAGGGGATTAGTTTTTTCGCTTCCATGCTTTGAATTCCTCGTTGATTTGAATTAATTTCTGTGCCGCTTCTTTGTTGGTTTTAAGTTCTGCTCTTGATTGCACACCCAGTTCAGCCCTTAACCACTCTGTTGCCGCCCTTGCCGATGGCTCGTTGATGAACCCCAGTTCAAGCACCCAATGATGGAAACTCTCGTCTCCACACAATACTCCTGCAAGTTGAACAATGTTTCGTGCCAGTTCCTGCTCACGATTCATTGGCGCCTCTTGTTCGTTTATCCGAACCATCACAACCTGATACCTAGCCCCAACAAAATCACGCATGATTTCGTCAGGGATTTCATCGGGATGGATAGAAAGGGTAAGCACATACCCAGTCTTATCCTGTTTGATGGCAACCTTTACCGCTTCAAACTGTGATGTTTTCATACTAAAAAGGTATATCTTTGTCGTCTATTTCAACCAATGGCGGAGGCTTTGGTGCTTCTTTGGGCGGAGCAAACTGGGTCTGTGGTTTGAAATTGTTCCATGCCAAGCTAATCCACTCTCCGTTTTGGCTTTCCCTGCGCCATGCGTTGAGTTTGATAATAACTTCGTCTCCCGACTCTTTAAGCAATTGCTCAACGGCAGACCTGTCCATTGTTATATCTCCCCACATATCGGGCTGTTTAGAACCCTCTTGCTTGAAGCCGTTCTTGTTTAACTTACCACTGTTGGGATATTGACTCATGCTTTTCCTTCCTTAAATGATTGTCTTGCCTTTTTAAAATCTGCCATCAATTTGTCGTAGTCATCGGGAGCTTCTTCTTTTAACTTGTCAAAGATATTCTTGTTTACTTTAAAAATATCTAGCACATCCCTCTCTGATTTAACCGCAGTCAATGCAGTTTTAAATGCCTCGTTCACAATGTTAAGCCACTCGTTCATCCCTGCGGATGCGTCTGTCGTAACCTTAATATGCCAAGGTGCATCAGCCCCCTCAATAACAGCGGGCGGTTTTTTCTTAATAGCAATTTTGATTGGCTCTTTCTTTACCTCTTGCTCTTGGTTGTCAATGGTGTCGTCCTCACTAATTTCCATGGCCAATAACCAAAGGTAACGGCGCAAATAAGAAATTGTGCTACCAAGAACCTGAATAGATTGACCCTTATTGCTTTCCGCAGAAACAATTGGAATAGAAAACACCGTGCTTTCACCACCATCAGAATCGTAAATTGTCAAAGTAGCGGTGTCGCCAAATGTAACCACGCCACACAATCCAACCTCATCAAAGATGCGGTGAATTGATGGGATAAAGTCTTCAAGTTGCCAATACGTCCACCCGTGGAAAGTATTTTTACCCGATTGTTTGATGCCTGATGCAGCCAATTTATGGCGAGCAGTCTGCAACTTTTTATAGACTGTCATTTTTTTCCTTAAGATAAGTCTGATACTGAGAACAGAAAGTGTTTACCTGACAATACTTCTCGCAACGAGTTCTCTCGCCCTGCCTAACTTCCAACGAATAACCCTTCAATTGATTCAATGCGTGTTGTGCTTCCTCTAAAGTCTTGTGAAGACTCTTGGCCCTGACGTTTCCTTCTTTCTTTACCGCATATGAAGTTTGCTTTTCCCACATCTCATCAGATGTGCAATGCCCCATCTCACCATTTGTTTCCGCCTCAAAAAATGCCTCACTATGCAAAGCAATGCGTTCTTTGACATAGGCTTCTCTTTGCTCAAACGGCCAAAGTGGTATCTCTATTGTCGCTATAGGGGAAGAGGGATACCCCTCTTTAACCGTATCCCTTGCCACCCAGTCACGAACAATAGCAATGATTTGCAACTTCTTAACCGGTTGCTTCTTCACCTTTTCAACTAGCCACGCATAGACGTTCAACTGGTTGTGCCAGTCTTGTTTTTCATTCATCACCGCCCATGCACCAGTAGTTTTATAGTCAGAAACAATAATTCCATCGGCCTCAACCTCTTGTAAATCAATTGCTCCGCTAACTTTCCATCCGTCCATCTCTGTATAGATTCTTTCCTCAACAATGTGATGGTTGTCTTTACCATGCTCCAGTATGCTGTGGATAGCAGAACCAAACAAAGACCAAACCATTTCGCTGGCATCAGTTTCAATCTCATCCCAATGCTTGCGTTTGAGTTGGACTATCTGAGGACTGTTCAATAGTTCGGTTGCAGATATGTTTGACTTCCCCTTGCTATAGGTTGGTCGATTTATCACATTAACAAATGTCTGTGGCAGATTAAATTTATTCGTTAATTTCATTTCTTGTTCCGGCCAAGCGTTTAAGTTCCCGATTCTCCTTGCCCATCATCCCCGCCAACATAGAAATCTTTGCTTGCGCATCAGCATTCTTTGCTCGTTGCGGGTCTGAAAGTAAGGCCGTCTTAGTGAAGCTAACATTCATTGCCATCTTCTTCATCTCTTTAGTAATGGCCTTAACACCATTGTCTACGGCGTATTGCGTCTGAGATTCAGGCGCAATAACAACATAACTACCGGCATTGTCGGTTGCCAACAACATACAGTGAGCAGTCAGTAGCGTATCTTTAATGTCGGTTATGCACTTCAGCACTTCCAAATCGTATCTACGCACATCTTCAATTGAAGTGGGGGGCGCTACTCCACACAATTCAATTAAATAACTGCGCTTAACCGTACTGCCGTAGGTCATGCCACCATCAAGAAGCCGCTTAACAGCCTCTTTCCATGCAGGGTAAAGCGTTGTATCCATCAGATTACTGCCTCAAAACGACCAAAACGTGGACGGTAATCCCCAAGGCCAATTAGTTTCCCAGCATCTTCAATGGCTTTCTTAACCTCGTTGACGTTAACAACATCCTCGTCAATTGTGATTGTGGCCGACAAACTCCATTGTCTAAAGATTGGGCGGTAACGAATAATCTTTGATGTTCCAACTCTTACGCCTCGTGCGTCACGCATCTCAGGGTTGTCCCAAAGTTTTTCGGGATTTGTTTTGGTGTAACCAACCAATGGAAGTTCATCTTCAAGCACCCGTACACTTTGTTTAAATTTAGTGCCAAGTTTTTGAAGTTTTGCGCCATTAATTAAACAGCTTTCCAACATTTGTGATGGCAGATGAAAGCCAACAGAGTTATTCCAATAGCAGCTACCAATAAATTCACTTTTAGCAATGGCAATTAAATCATCATCTGTCTTCTTGCGCTTGCCGGTTAACTCTTTGTGCGCCTTGGTTAATGGATTGAGCGGGTCTGCAAACCTATCTGAGTGCATAAGTAATGGAGCCGTGCCGTTGATTTTGATTGAAAGTTGTTTCATAGTTTTCCTAAAAAAGTTAATTGATGCACCGTTGCATCGGAAGTGGTACTGTTACCAATACCCTATCCGCTACATTAGCCCATACCTGACCTTGCCATACCTCGCCTCTCCATACCGTGCCGTAACACACCGCACCTAACCCCACTCGAAGTGGTACTGTTTCCAATACCCTATCGACTATTGCTAGTTCCATGCCTTGCCCGACCGTACCTCGCCCGACCCCACCTAACCAAACCGTCCCTTGCCGCACCTCACCGCAGTACTCGAAGGATGACTATTTCTAATCACCTATCGACTATTGCTAGTTCCTTGCCAAACCGTGCCTGACTTCACCGCACCGCACCCAGCCTCGCCCGACCAAACCGTCCGAACCCGACCAAGCCCCATTTGATTAACACTCGAAGGAACACTATTTCTAATGCCCTATCGACTGTTGTCAGCCCATACATTACCCAACCCGACAAAACCCAAACCAACCATACCCGACCCCACCCCACCGCACCGAATTCAATACTCGAAGAGACACTTGTGAAAATGTCCTATCGACTATTACTAGTTCCACGCCCTACCCGACCAAACCTGACCTAGCCTTACCGTACCCTACCCCAACAAAACACTCGGAAAAAGACTGTTGCCAATCTTCAACCGACTGTTATCAGTCCAAACCAAGCCGCACCTTTCCATACCCTACCTCGCCAGACCTCGCCTTACCGTACCTTACCTTACCGAACACTCGAAGAGCAACTCATTGAATTGCCTATCGACTGTTGTCAGTCCATACCTCGCCGCACCCTGCCTTACCCAGCATAACCTAACCCCACTCGAAAGATGACTATTTCTAATCACCCATCGACTATTGCTAGTTCCTTACCATACCGCACCGGACCTTACCCCACCCAACCTGACCTCACCCCGCTCGACCCTACCGTACCAAATCCCACTCGAAGGATGACTATTGCTAATCACCTATCGACTGTTGTCAGCCCTTACCTCGCCTCACCAAACCTAAACTTACCACACCTAACCGCACCTGACCCCACCTCACTCGAAGGATGACTATTGCTAATCACCTATCGACTGTTGTCAGCCCGCAGCCTACCTTGCCTCAACCTACCCCGCCTAACCGCACCAGACCATACATAACTGGTCTAAGTGATGGGATTATAACTGGTTTATTGTGTGTTGTCAATAGGTATGTTATAACTGCTACAAATACTTATGATGGAAACGTTACCATGAGAAGAGCCAACAGGATTGATGAGAACCAAAATGAAATAGTTAATGCGTTACGGGCGTGTGGTGCTTATGTACGCATAATTAGTCAGGGCGATGGCATACCTGATTTATTAGTGGGCTATAGGGGTTTTACCTTATTGCTTGAAATTAAAGACGGAAACAAACCGCCATCGGCTAGAACGCTAACACCAGCAGAGAAAAATTTTTTTGATAATTGGGAAGGCGGTATGTTGGCCGTAGTTAATAACGTAGATGAGGCATTGGCATTGCTAAAAAACTGTGTATGATAGAGGTGCGGCGCAGTTGCCGCTTCATAGTTCTCCTAGTAATAGGATTGTGGGGTCATGTGGCCCCACTTTTTTTTTAAAAGCGACATCGTGTCGTATTTGACACCGATTAAAATATCTGTATAATCGGAACTGTTGCCGTAGGAAGCGACAGGTTTTAAAGCCGTTTACTCATGCCCTTGCCCTTGGTTTAATCCGTAGGGTTCCTACCGAGGGCAGTAGTAAGCGGCTTTTTTATTGTCCCCTACGCATCTATGTTTTAGATATCTATCGGGTTTTGGGGTGGCATGAGGGAAGCGTAGGAAGCCGTAAGGCGTAGTGCGCAGTCCACCGCCCCTACAACGTTCTAGTCTAAAGCGAGAGCGCAAAGAAGATGCAAGGCGCAATCGGGGGAGTTCCTATGGTGTCCGTGGTTCAGTCTGCGGGTGGCGGCATAGGGTTAGATGGCCGAGCTAGACATTGCTACGCAGTGGAAAGCATCTAAAGGTAACACAAGGTAGATTGATGTTACCCCACATGGAGACTAAACGTGGCTCCGAGGGTGTGGAAATATGCCGAAAGGGGATTCGCTCCCCTGTAGGCAGAGTCTTGCCACAAAGCATCTCTCGTCCACCAAGGGTGTAAAGTTTATGTTGCGGAAAAGAAAATTCAAGACAGCACCCAATAAACATAGACCACATAAAACCTAGAAAGTTTTATCCTGAACTGGCGCTTAATATTGAAAATCTACAGCCTCTATGCGGGCCATGCAACAAAAGAAAAGGCAACAAAACAATTAGCTACCGTAAATAAATTTAAATTTTAACATAACTGGTAGGTGTTTTCCCTAGCTAACTGGTAATATAATGTAAAATAGTGTACAATTGTGCAAAAGGATGCACAAATGGTAATGAAATTATTGATGTTGGTATTAGGTACTTTGATAGCGGTGGTGATAGTGATGGGGGTAATTTACTTCTTTAGGGGGGACTGAAGTGGAAATATTCGTAATCTGGTTTGTTTTGTTTTTGGGGGCGGCAATAGCAATTGTTGCCATTGTTATTTTGTTTGCGGCCTTGGCTGTTTTTCAGGAGAAAGATTGATGCTTTACGAAGAAGATATACGGGAGATGAGACAAGAGGAGTGGTACTCAAGCTATCAATCCTTTAGGAGAATGGAGCATGACTGTCGTGACCCAGACCATATTGGGTGTGAGAAGTGTGAGGAGGATGAAGATGAGCATGATGTGTGATGATGAAGATGATGCGTTCAAGCATATTGAGAGCATGAACAGAGTAAAGAAAGCGTTTGATGAAGAAATGAAAATGCGAGCTATTGCCGAGAAAAAGTTACATGACGATATGCGCAACGAGGTGATTGAAGAAGTTGCACGAGAGTTTGAAACATTCACTCATTCGTTTGGTGTGGATACTGTTGCATCTTTTCAAATATTTGTGAGGGCTATGAAAACATGACACAAGATGAAATCATAGAGATGGCTTGCCAATCATTTGGTGGAGTTATTAAAAAAGAAGAACGTGACTATTTCATAGCCTTTGCCAAATTGGTTGCAGAGCGTGAGCGTGAGGCGTGTGCAAAGGTGGCTGACGAATACGCTAACGGGCTTGAGCGTAACTACTCTGAAATCATTGCTGATGCAATCAGAGCAAGAACAGGAGAACAAAAATGATTCTTGACCAAGGCAAACTGGCAAACGGATTGGTTGATGAACTGCTTGCAGTCATCCACAAGTATGACGAATCGCTGTACATATGTAGCGTCATTGGCGTGTTGGAGCTGGTCAAGCAACAACTGATAACGGAAAGTTTAAACATGGAGGATGACGAATGACACAAGACCAAGTAATCGAAGTGTTACGCAGAGCATGGGATGCGCTTGACATATTTAAGCAGACTTACCCCGAAAACTGGGCTGACTGTGACGAGCAGTTGCTAAACGACCTGATGCGAACAGACATGAAACTCTCTGGCGTGAAACTTAAATGGGTAGGGCTGACGGATGATGAGCAATCTTTTATTTATGACCAAGTCAAACAGATTGTTGACAGCAAGCCGTTTTGGGTGAGGTTTGCAGATGCCATTGAAGCCAAACTCAAGGAGAAGAACACATGACATGGCCTTTTCCAATAAGAATATTAACTCCGCCTGACCCAAAGGATAAGAAATGAAATGCCAAATATGCGGTGCTAAATCCATTGTGAAAGAGGCGAGGGAAACTGAAGTTCGGTATCGCAGGCGCAGAGAGTGTAAAAACGGACACTACTTTACAACGGAAGAGGTAATTGTGTCTCCATACAAAATGCAGGATGAAAGGATTGAGCGAACAAACATTATGAGAAACAAAAAGTTGGAAAAAAATGATTAAATCAGAATGTTTAAAGAGGGCAAAGATGACCTACTATTTGCCTCATCGGCATAAGATGACTCCAAAAGCTAGACAACATTGCATGACCCTATCGTGGGGTTGGTTGCTACATTGGGCGGCTTATGATGACGTATATAAAAAGGAACAACCGTGGAAAAAGTAAAAGAGAAATTTGAATTGTGGATGGCTTCTAAGGGCTATACAGAATTGGGATGGAACGGAAGGCGATACGACAAACCAAGAATCCAAAACCAGTGGGTTGCTTTTAGAGCAGGCTGGTTAATGGGAGAAAATCAACTATGAAAGAGAATCAAATGTTAAACATAAAAATAATCACAATAAACGCAGGCACACAGCCAAGAGCGGAGATTAACCAAGAGACAGTAGATGATTACGCAAGACAGATGGAAGAGGGGGCAAAGTTTCCTCCAGTCATAGTTTTTAATGATGGCATCCACCACTATTTGGCGGATGGTTTCCACCGCTACTTTGCTCACCTAAAGTTAGACAAGGCAGGTATATTGGCAGATGTTATTGCTGGCACTTTGCGAGATGCCAAACTCTACAGTTACAAAGCAAACATGGCCCACGGGTTGCGACCTACGGCAGAGGATAAGCGAAAGATAGTTTTAGATATGCTCCAAGATTCGGAGTGGTCGAAGTGGAGTGACCGAGAGATAGCACGGCATTGCGGTGTCAGCCATCCGTTTGTTGGCAAACTTAGAGCGTCTTTAGAGAGCCCGCACGAAGAAACACGCAAATATCAGGACAACAAAGGAAGCGTCAGGGAGCGTACAGTCAACAAGCGCACACCAATGGAAACGTTACCACCAGAAATAAAAGGGGACGAGGTAAGCGAGGCCGATGTAATGGTTGATACTTTGTTGGCAGAGAACGACAAACTGAAAGAACAGTTAGCTATTGCTTCTATTGATGGAACGACAGAAGATAAAGACATGGCCAAAGATTTGATAACCGAATTGAAGGAAGAGATGCGGTTGACAAAAATAGAATTGGTAGCAGTTACCAGAAGTCGAGACACATTCCAGTCAGAAAACGCCCAACTTAAACGACAAGTTGCCATGTTGCAGAAGAAGCTGAAGAAGTACGAATAACTGGAGAGTTTTATGGGGTTGGAACTGAGACAGTACCAATCGGATACGCTAGAAGCGCTCCGAAATGGATTTGCTATGGGCAATCGTTCTCAAATATTGTACGCACCTACTGGTGCAGGCAAGACTGAGATGGCTATTGCTTTGTTGGATGCCGTCAGGAAGAAGGGCAATAAAGCAGCCATGATTCTTGACAGGATTGTTTTGTGCGACCAAACCAGTCAACGGTTGAATAACTACGACATAGACCACGGCGTTCTTCAGTCGGGGCATTGGCGGTACAGACCCTATGAACACATCCAAGTTTGCTCTGCTCAGACGTTAGAGAAACGAGGGGAATTTCCGGGTCTGAACCTGTTGATTGTGGACGAAGCCCATCAGACCAGACGGCAGACAATGGACTTTATTAAGAACAATCCTGACATCAGGGTAATCGGGTTGACCGCCACACCATTTACCAAGGGATTGGCGAAGACTTATAGCAACGTAATCTCTACTGTGACCACCAAAGATTTGGTTGATGGCAATTTCCTAGTCCCATTGCGGGTGTTTATCTCTAAAGAGATTGACATGAGCGGGGTTAAGAAGGTTGCGGGTGAGTGGAATCAACTTGAAACCACCAAGCGGGGCATGAAGATAACTGGCGACATCGTTACCGAGTGGATTAAGAAGACGCACGAAGTGTTTGGACGACCACGAAAGACAATCATATTTTGTTCGGGTGTTGAGCATGGGTCAGACTTGTCTCGCAAGTTTGCAGAGCAAGGATTTAACTTTATATCGGTCAGTTATAAGGATGATGACGAGTTCAAGCGAGATGTTATTGAGGATTTTGCAAAGCCTGACACCGAGATTCATGGGCTGATAGCCACGGACATACTAACTAAGGGTTTTGACGTTCCTGATGTGATGATTGGTGTGTCTGCCAGACCATTTAGCAAGTCTTTATCTAGTCACATCCAACAGATGGGGCGGGTGATGCGTAAAGCAGACGGCAAAGAATATGCGTTATGGTTAGACCATTCGGGTAACTACCTCAGATTTCGAGCGGATTGGGAAGATGTATATGAGAATGGCGTAAAAGAATTGGATGATGGCAAAGAGAAGGCCAAGAAAGAACCCACCGACAAAGAAAAAGAGGAGGCAAAGTGTCCAGTTTGTGAGCATTTGTGGCCTCCCAGTTCCGATACTTGTGCTAACTGTGGTCATGTACGGGAAAGAAAGAACAAGGTGGTTGTTGAGGCGGGCAGTTTAGAAGAGTTAACTGGCACGATGGCGAGAGAAAATAAGCAGGCTTGGTGGTCGCAGTTGCAATGGTATGTAGCGCACAACGGATGGGCGAGTGGTCGGGCAGCACACACCTACAAAGAAAAGTTTGGAGTATGGCCAAGAGGTTTGAGTAACCATATTGAAACGCCCAGTCCAGAGTTAATGAAGTTTATTGATGCTCGGATTAAAGCCTATATCAGAAAGATTAAACGGGGTCGTTGATGGAGTTTTTACTTTTTTGTCAGGCTCACGGAATCCTGATTGACCACCCGCCACCCATCGGACAATGGAAACGTTACCACACTACCGACCACTTAAACAAAAGGAATGGTGCGGTCAAGTTCATGGGGACTCATGCTTTTGTGCAGAACCACGCCACCGAAACCGAAGTATCCGTATGGAAGTCAGACAAAGTAACCGATATAGACCTGTCCAAGATTGCTCGGATGGCATCTAAGGCGGATGATGAGAAAAAGAAACGGCAAATTGAGGCCAAAGAAAAAGCCATTCGGATGATTAAAGAATCAGTCCTTGCTCACCACCAGTATTTTTTGAGCAAAGGATTTCCTGATGAGATAGGTAATGTGATAGCCAAGGATGGAAAAAAGACCTTGCTAATTCCTATGCGTGTGGATGGCGAGGTTGTTGGATTGCAGACTATTGATGAGGATGGTAGCAAGAAATTTCTGTTTGGTCAGAGAACATCGGATGCTACATTTGTATTTGACAATAAGGGGGTTAACTTCTTTTGCGAGGGGTACGCTACTGCTTTGTCACTTAGATATGCGCTTAAAAGTTTGAAGAGGCAGTATGTCATCCATGTATGTTTCTCGGCAGGTAACTTATTGAAGGTTGCTCAAAGGGTTGGCAAGGGGTATGTGATTGCAGACAATGACGATAGCGGTACTGGCGAGAGAATTGCGAAGCAAATTGGCATGACTTATTGGATAAGCGAAAAAGTCGGTGAGGATGCTAACGATTTCCATCAAAGGGTTGGGCTATTTAAATTCACCCAAACCATAAACAAACTACTGATGGTAAGAGGATAGGAAACATTCTTCGACTCGGACTGCACTACGATTCATGGACTCTAAGATTTTCAATCCATGAAGGATATCCATGCCGATATCAAAGGAGTTCTCTCCCTGTCCAACATAGTCTGAGCGGATGGTAACATTACCATCCTTGTCTTCCATGAGGAACAGGGAAAAAACTGAAGTGGCGGGTCGTTGTATTGGTTTTTTTCTCATTTGGCTCGGTATATCTTTAGTGGCGGGAGTTGCTCGGCAACAATGGGGTCGGGCTGATAGGCGGTTACAGGCTTCCACCCATACTTACGCCATGTGGCTTGAACATCAGACCCTCGTGTGTATTTAAACTTGTCATCAGTCAACTTTAAGGTAGGTTTAACTACCTTTGTCCCTTTAGGGGGTGTCCACTTCATGTGCTTCCTCTCTGTGTGCCATTTCGGCTTGTATGTATTGCTTAAAAATATCTCGGATTGCGTCTCCATTGCTACCCGAAAATAT
>Ga0209190_1000094_pt1 | contig 57689 bp, 38 predicted proteins | sample M_140205_XF_Meta_FD_187315 | JGI IMG/M metagenome (GOLD analysis project Ga0209190, IMG submission 187315) | Freshwater microbial communities from Lake Montjoie, Canada to study carbon cycling - M_140205_XF_MetaG (SPAdes) (version 2) | ecosystem: Environmental > Aquatic > Freshwater > Lake... | reverse complement strand
GGCGACAAAGAAAACATTTCTTCTCTCCATGATGTGGGTCTGCTCGGCGGCGACCGCCTCGCTTTGGTTCACGGGGCCGGGCACCTTGTGGACGGCGTGCGCGCTGGTCATCCTTTCCTATGCCGCCTTCAGCTTCGGTGAAAACTTTTGCGCCAGTTTCCTCGGTGAGCTGAGCACCCCGCAAAATGTCGGCCGTGTTTCCGGCTACGGTTGGAGCTTCGGGTATCTCGGAGGACTTACCGCGCTGGGTATTGCGTTGTTGGTCCTCCAATTCGCCGGCGCCCGGATCCAGTGGGTTTTTGTCGCGACCGCGAGTCTCATGGTGTTGGCCACGCTGCCTGTGGCGATCCTTCTGCACGAACGCAAACAGCCCGAGCCTCATAGCGGTTCTTGGATTCGCCTTGGTTGGCAGAGTATCGCCGAGGCGATGCGGGATCTGCCCCAGCACCGTGAATTGGGGAAGTTTCTTTTAGCGTTTCTTTTTTACATGAGCGGACTCGGCGCAGTGGTGGCGTTCGCCGCCATTTATGCCGAAAAGGTTCTGGGGTTCACCACGACCGAAAACATCCTGCTCTTCGCCAGCCTGCAGATCAGCAGCGCTCTGGGAGCGCTGCTCTGCGGCTGGTGGCAGGATCGGGTGGGCTCCATCCGCGCCCTCAGCGTCTCTCTTCTGCTCTGGTGCGGCGTCGCGCTGGGCGCCTATTTTTGCGGCGGCAAAACCGCATTCTTTTTCGTGGGCAATCTGGCGGGGCTGGCCATCGGTTCGAGCCAGGCAGCCAGCAGGGCGGTGGTCGTTCAGCTTTCGCCGCGTGAACGTGCCGCGCAGTTCTTCGGCTTCTGGGGTGTGGCCGGGAAGCTCGCCGCGGTGGCCGGTCCGGTGGCCATGGGAGTGCTGGCGGATATGTTCGGTTTGCGTCCCTCGATCCTCGTCACATTGGTATTTTTTGTCATCGGCTTGATGGTCCTGCGCACGGTGCGCATCGTGCCCCGCTCCGTTTGATCTCCGTATTTGCCGCCGCCGCGTCCTTGCGGCCATGATTCGTCGATGATTCTGGCCAGCATCAGGGTTGTTCCGTTGGGCGCGGACGAATCAGCAGCACCAAGGCGACCGAGATGATGCAGGCCGCGGCAAAAACACCGAAGATCGCGTTGAGGGGAATACCCCGGTCGCGCATGGCCCCGAAGCCCCAATCGGCAAAGCCCCCGCAGCTGATGCTGACGAAATTCATGATGCCGTAGCCGGTTGCGCGCAGCCCGGGCCGCGCGATCTGGCAAAGAATTGGCATGTTGTTGGAGTCGAAGAATCCCCAGCCGATGCCGAAGACGACCAGCGACATGATGGCCAGGCCGAAGGAACCGAGTGCGGGGGAATTGCCCACCCCGAACAGCGCGGGAACGATCAACGCCATCCCGAGGGCGCTCACGTAAATGCGGCCGCGATCCGTGTGGCGCATGAGACGATCCGCCAACCAACCTCCGCCGAACGCAGCGACGATGGCAGCAGCTTGCCAGTAAAGCGTGGCCGACACGCCGGCGAGGCCTTGGCTGATATTGAAACTCTGCTGCAGGATGGCGGGCATCCAGTCGCGCACAACCCAACCGGCCAGCGCAGGCAGGGTAAAATATAGCACGAGAAGGAGAAAGGAGGGGTTGGCGAGAAGCTCGCGCAGCGAGGTCGCTGCGGACGAACGACCCTCCGCGCTTGTCCTCTGGGGATCGCGCAAAAGCAAAAACAGCGGGATCGCATACAGAACACCCGCCAAGCCGGTAAAATTGAAGGCATAGCGCCAGCCGATGTCCGGAGCGTCCGCGGCATATCCGGCAAACCCGCCGAGGATCACCCCGCAGTAGATGCCCATCTGGTGGATGCCGGTCGCGCGCGAGCGCGTCGGGCCGCGGTGGTAATCGGAAATAAGGGCCAGCGCTGCAGGGATGTAAAAGGCCTCGCTCAGTCCCATCGCCGTGCGGGTCCAGAGCAACCCCTCATAGGTTGTCACGTGCCCGGTCAGCCAAGTGATGACAGACCAGACCAGCAGGCTGCTGCAGATCGCCCATCGGCGGCTGAAGCGGTCCGCCACATACCCCCCGATGGGGCTGAAGAACGCATAGACCCATTTGAATTGCCCGAGCATGTAGCCCCACTGCGAGTCGAGTGTGATGCCGGTCACGCTGTGCATGACCGAGCCCTTCATGGCGGCGATCATCTGCCGGTCGAGATAGTTGAGCAGCGCGACAGGAAAAAGCAGTGCGACGACGAACCAAGCGTAGCGGGCGGGGGAGGTGGCAGTGTTCATGAGGTCGCCGGAGGGACCGCCTAATCGTAAACGCGCCCGGGGAGATTCGAACTCCCGACCAACGGATTAGAAATCCGCTGCTCTATCCCCTGAGCTACGGGCGCAAGACTCGGGGAAATTAGCGCCTAGGATGCGCGCTGTCGATACGGTCAGTTGTTCCGCATTTCCTGACCGACGGCATGTGCCCCGGAGGAGATGTCCTGACCAACCGCGCTGACATCACGTCCAACGCCACTGACAGTGTTGCATGCGCCCAAGCCGACCACGAGGGCGGCTCCAACAAGGATAAGAAATATTTTGCTCATAGCGCTGCAGACCATAACCACACGGTTGAAACCCTGTCCAGCGCGAGTCAGGAAAATCCGCCAAGGTCTCGGATTTTCTACCTAGAAGCGCTCAGGCGGCAAACGGACAGGCCACAATATCTTCCAAGATGCGCTGCCCCTCACTCTTCCATTGCTTTAGTCTTCGTTGCCTCGGCCTTGGCTGTAATGGCGGAAGCTCCCTCCATATGAATGTAGTCTTTCATGATGCGCAGCGCCTCGTCGCGCACTGCATCAGTGTAAATCTCATCCTCGGGCTTGGCGGGATCATCGTCATTGCTTGAGGCTTCTTCCCGCGAACCGCGTTTGGGAGGTTTGTTTAAAGCGACGCTCTGAAGCTCCGTGGCATCCACCGTGTCGAGAGTGACTTCGACCGCGGCGAAATCCGGGGTGCCGCGATGTTTCCGGTCATCGTTACGGGCCTCGCGCCGCACTTTGTCCTCGGCGATCTCGGAGAGGCGCTTTGCTTTGTTGAGGCTCACCGCATTGTCGTCCTTCTGCTTGAGGAATTTCTCGCGGTCCTGAACGACGTAGGAAAACTCGGGATCGGAAGACAAACGAGACTCGCTGGCCGAACGCAGCAGCGGGATCACGTCGGCCAGATTGCCGGTGGCGTGAAAATCCCTCGCGGGCACCTCGTCGTAATCGAGGGGATTCTTGAGCGAGCCCTCGCCAAAATCTGCCTGATCGGTGAGGGAGGGGAGGACGATATCGGAGCTGACGCCCTTCAATTGGGTCGAACCGCCCTTGATGCGATAAAATTTCTGGATGGTCAACTTGACGGCCCCGAATTTTTCCGGTGACGAGGCGAAGGCGGGCATGAAACGGTCCACTTCGAGCAGGGTTTGCACAGTCCCTTTACCGAAGCTCTGGGTGTCGCCGACGATGACAGCACGTCCGTAGTCCTGCAGCGCGGCGGCGAAGATTTCGCTGGCGGAGGCGCTCAGACGGTTCATCAGCACGATAAGAGGGCCGTCCCACATGCTGTCGGGATCCGGATCGTTCATCGGGGCTATGTTGCCGTTGCTGTCCTTCGCCTGCACGATGGGTCCTCGCGGAATGAAGAGACCCGTGAGACGGACCGCCTCGTCGAGCGAGCCGCCGCTGTCGTGGCGCAGGTCGACAATCAGGCCTTTGATGCCCTCGCGTTTCAGCCGCTTGAGCAGGTTGGCCACGTCGCGCGTTGTGCTCTTGGGCGAACCGCCACCCTGCCGATCCATGTTGGCATAAAAACTGGGCAACGTGACCCAGCCGATCTTGATATTTTTATCGCCCTCACCTTTTGCATCGATCACCTGGGCCTTGGCTTCCTCGTCCTTCAGCTTCACCTCGTCGCGCACGATCGAGACGACTTCTACCTTGGAGGGATCAGCCGAACTGGCGGGCAGCACCTGCAATTTCACAAGAGTGCCCTTCTTGCCCCGGATGCGTTCGACAACTTTGTCCAACTTCATGTCCACCACATCCTCGAACTCTCCGTTTTCCCCTTGCGCCACGGCGATGATGCGGTCGTTGGCCTTGAGTTTTCCGTCGCGCTCCGCGGGTCCGCCGGGCACGAGTCGCTGGATCTGGGCATAGCCGTCTTCGCTGCGGAGTTCGGCGCCAATCCCGAAGAGCGACAGACCCATCTGGATGTTGAAATTGTCCAAGTTGCGCTGGCTCATGTATTCTGAGTGGGGATCGTAGCTCTGCGCGAGCGCGACGAGGAAGGTGCTGGCCCGGTCCTCGCGGGTTTCATCGTGCAGGGATTTCAGCATTCGGTCGTAGCGCTTGAGTACGGTTTCCTTCGGTGTGCGCTTGGGCGCGGAGGGGGCCAGGGCGGTCTCTGCGGGATCTTTTTTGACAAGCTCCTGCTCTTTCGTTTTCTTCGCCGCCGCTTCCTCGACCGCTTGCTCGGTGAGGATGGCTTGGAGAAGTTCCGCCTCGAGTCGGGCATTCCAGATTTTGTCCGCCTCCGCCTCATTGGCCGGCCAAGGCTCCTTGTCGCGCGTGATTTGGGCTGTGCGCTTGCTGTCAAACGAGAAATCGTGCTCGAGGGCCTTCTTCACTTTGGCCACGCGACCTTCAACACGTTCGATGAACCGGTCGTAGATCTCATAGGCCGGGGCTAGGTTGCCCAGCATGATATCATCTTGGATGCCCTGACCAAACCGGTTGGTGAATTCATCGATGTCCTGCTGGGTGAAAAAAAGGCGATTGTAATCGAGCAGGTCGAAATATTTGTCCAAAGCGCGGCGGGCTTGAGTGATGCCGGGGGCGACCTCCTGATTGAGTTGCTGGCGGCTGTAGTGCGCGCTTTCGAGCATGCGGGCCACAGTGGTAGCGACTTCGCCCATCTTGGCGTCGTTCTTGGGATCCTCGGATACCGAGGCAGCAAGGGAGGAACCGAGCAGCAGAACCGCAAATAGGCCGCAGAGGGATCTAGGTAGAATCATGGTACGGATGCTTACAGGTCGCTCTGAAAGACTGATTGCGCAAGGAAAATGAGGCACGTAGCTTCGACCTCTTGCCAATGAAGAAGTTCAAAAGTTTTACCGGCGGCCCCTATGCTACCAACTGCTTTTTCGTTAAAGCCCCCGGCGGCAACATCCTTTTCGACGCACCGGAAGGGGCAGACGCAGCTTTCGCCCGCGAGCGGGTGGATCTGCTTGTGTTGACGCACGGCCATTGGGATCACGTGGCCGATGCGGCGGCGATCAAGACACGTCACCATTGTCCCGTCCTTTGCCACGCCGAAACCGTCCCCATGGTCAGCGAGAAGGATTTCTTTGTTCGCCAAGGTTTTCCCTTGCAGGTGCCGCCCGTTGTGCCGGATGGCGAGCTTGCTGAGGGGCCTGGGCAAAGCTTGTCGGGGTGGAAGGTCGACGTCTTCGATGTTCCGGGGCACTGTCCGGGCAGCCTCTGTTTTTTTTCGCCGGAGGACAAGTTGCTCATTGGCGGCGATGTGCTCTTCCGCGGTGGGATCGGCCGCTGGGATTTGCCCGGAGGTGATGGCGAGATTCTCTTGCGGGGCATCCATACCAAACTGATGACTTTGCCTCGTGATACAATGGTTCTGTCGGGCCATGGGCCGGCCACGACCATCGGTGAGGAAAAAAGCGCGAACCCTTTCCTGCTCGCTGGAAGCGGTTGAGGTTTTTTCTTCCAGCCAGCCCCATTACGCGGCATTGTCCAGACTGCCATCAGCTTTCCCCGCACTCATCATCATGCCTAGTTACGCCTACGTCGCATTGGACGCCCGTGGTCAGGAGGTCAAAGATGTCCTTGAAGCCGCCAGCGAACAAGAAGCCATCCAAGCTTTGCGGCAGGCGGGTTATTATCCGACGAGTGTGATGGACTCCAGCAAGGCGGCCAAAGTCAAGACCTCCAAGGCTCCCAAAGCGGCGAAGGCCAGCGGGGCCAAAAAAGACATCAAGATCGAGATAGCTTTCCTCCAGCGCAAAACGATCAAGCCGAAGGTGCTGATGATCTTCACGCGGCAATTGGCCACGCTCATCGATTCGGGCTTGCCGTTGACGCGGGGATTGACGGTGCTGGGCAAGCAGGAACCGGATCCGGTTCTGCGAAAGACGATCAGCAAACTGGCTGACGCCGTGCAAGGCGGCAGCACCTTCTCCGATGCGCTTGGTTCGCATCCGAAGATTTTCAACAAGCTCTACGTCAACATGGTCAAGGCGGGCGAGTTAGGCGGCGTGATGGAGTTGGTGCTCGTGCGTCTGGCCGACTTTCAGGAGAAGGCCCAAAAACTGAAAAACAAAGTCGTCTCGGCGATGTTCTATCCGGTGATTGTGCTGGTCATTGCCGTCGTCATCATGGGTTTTCTCCTCGTCTTTATCGTGCCGAAGTTCCAGCAGATCTTCGCCGATATGCTGGGGGGCAAGCCTCTGCCCGCTCTGACCCAATTCGTCATCGGCGCCAGCGACCTCGTCAAAAACAATTTCCTGCTCCTCATTGCCGGGGCAGTTGCCGTTTTCGTTGGATTCAAGTTCTTGGCCAGGTTCCCCGCGGGACGAGCGATCATTGATCAGGTCAAACTGAAAATGCCGCTGTTCGGCGACCTCATCCGCAAAAGCGCGATTTCGCGGTTCAGTCGCACTCTGGGCACGTTGGTGACGAGCGGCGTGCCGATCCTTCAGGCGCTGAACATCACGCGCGATACCGCCGGCAACGTGGTTCTCGCCAAGTCGATCCAGACCGTCCACGACAGCGTCCAAGAGGGCGAATCCATCGTATCCCCGATGGAAAAGAGCGGAGTCTTTCCGCCCATGGTTGTCAGCATGATCGATGTGGGCGAGGAGACCGGCCAGTTGCCGGAAATGCTCCTCAAGGTTGCCGACGTCTACGACGACGAGGTCGATAATACGGTCGCCGGCCTGACCTCGCTCCTCGAGCCGGTCATGATCGTTTTTCTGGCTGTTGTTGTCGGGACGATCGTCATCGCGCTCTTCCTTCCGCTGATCAGCATCATCAGCAGTCTGCAGGGAGCAAGCTGACGCGGGTCTCAGACTCCGAGCCATCCCGCCAGCCCGCCCAAACAGATCTGCGACCAGACCTCCAAGTGGTCTCGGCGGCCTGCCAATTCTTCTCCGGTGAGAAATTCGATTTCGCGGATGGCGTCCTCGCGGGATCGGACATCGGCGGTGGCAAGATCGATCACGTGGACGATGCCGAGATGCACGCGGCCTACCTCCGTGGAATCGTCATTGATCAGTGCCGCGACCTTATTGCCGTATGCGCACCCGATTTGTAACTCCTCATGCAGTTCCCTCTCGACCGCACGATCGTAGGCGGTGCGATCGAAATGGATGGCTTGGGAGTCACCGTCGTTGATGTGGCCGCCGATGCCGATGGAGCCCTTGGCGTGGAGGCGGGCCTCGCCGCCCGCCTTGCCTCTCAGATAATGGAGCACGCGGTTTCCGTGGCAAATGACCAAATAGGGGATGAGTTGTTTGTGGGTAGGATCCTGTTCTGCTGCCGAGCGCGGCAGGAAAAGGTTGTTGGCCGGGTCGAGCAGCGCAGGCATGTAGCGAGACACCTCGCCGGAGAGACCCTCGAAAAGTCCCAAACGTTCGAGGACCGGGCGGGGCACACATAGTATGTTTTCTTCGGGTTCGGTCATGGCGGGAAGGTATCGGCCGGAAAAGATTTGGCCATCCGGAAAAGCGTCTTTTGCCATCGCGGTCCTGATCGCCTAAAATCCCCGCATGCCGCGCCAGTCGTTTGCCCACCTCCACCTACACACGGAGTATTCCATGCTGGATGGGTCCGTGCGGATCGCGGATCTGATGCGCAAGACGGCGGAACTCGGCATGCCTGCGGTGGCCATGACCGATCACGGGGTGTTGTATGGAGCGGTCGAGTTCTACAAGGAAGCGCAGAAGGCCGGGGTCAAGCCGTTGCTCGGTTGCGAGCTTTATGTCGCTCCGGGATCGATGCACGACAAGAAGGCCTCCTCGGGCAAGGATGCCGCATTCCACCTCACCGTTTTGGCGGAGAACAACGAGGGTTGGTCCAATTTGGTCAAGTTGGTCAGCGCGGCTCACCTCGAGGGCTTTTACTACAAGCCCCGCATCGACAAGGAACTGCTGGCCCGTCATGCCAAAGGTCTTATTGGCCTCAGCGGATGCTTGAAGAGCGAGATCAGCAGTGCGGTCACCGCGGGTGACCCGCAGCGCGGGCGCGAACTGGTCGGTCAATACCGGGATATATTTGGGCCGGAAAATTTCTTTCTCGAGATGCACGATCATGGTTTCGATGCGCAGCGGGAGGTCGGCGGGTACTTGCGTCGCTGGGGCAAGGAGCTTGGACTCGGGCTGGTGGCGGCCAATGATGTCCATTTTCTCGAGCGAGGCCATCACGAGGCGCACGATGTCATGGTCTGTATCGGTACCGGCGCGATGGTGCAGGATGAGCGCCGCCTGCGTTACTCGCCGGAGCTCTACCTCAAATCAGCAGATGAAATGTCCGAGCTTTTCAGCGAGGTGCCGGAGGCGTTGGCCAACACGGTGCGCATTGCCGAGCGCTGCGGCGTGAGCATGGAGTTCGGTCAGTCGCGCTTTCCCGTTTTTCATCCGCCCGGGGACAAGTCGCGCGAAGGCTATCTGCGCGAACTATGCGAAGAGGGGTTCCTGCGTCGCTACGGAGCGGACCCGGCGCCTGCCCTGCGCGAGCGGCTTGATTATGAATTGGGCGTCCTCGAGCGCCTCGGCTTCACCAGCTACTTTCTCATCGTCTGGGATTTCATCAATTATGCCAAGCAGCGGGGCATTCCGGTCGGGCCGGGTCGCGGTTCCGCCGCCGGCAGCATGGCGGCTTATGTCCTAGGCATTACCGATCTTGATCCAGTCCGTTACGGGCTCATCTTCGAACGTTTTCTCAACCCAGAGCGGATCAGTCCTCCGGACATCGACGTGGACTTTTGCCAGGCGCGTCGTGGCGAGGTCATTGAATACGTCCGTCAGAAATACGGCGACCGCTGCGTCTCGCAGATCGTGACATTCAATCAGCTGGGCGCGAAAAGTGTGGTGCGCGATGTGGCCCGCGTTCTCGGGTTCAGTTACGGCGACGGCGATCGGATTGCCAAGATGATACCCAACGAACTCAACATCACTCTCGAGTCTGCCCGCGAAAAGAACCCCGATCTCAAGGCGGCCATCAACTCTGAACCCGGCACGCAACAGTTGTGGAGCTACTCGGTGGTTCTCGAAGGTCTATCCCGCAATGCGGGCATCCATGCGGCGGGTGTGGTGATTGGAGACCGAGACCTCTCCGATCTTTTGCCGCTCTGCCGGGGCAAGGAAAACGAGGTGGTCACCCAGTTCTCCATGGAACCGCTCGGGGATCTCGGCATGCTAAAGATGGATTTCCTCGGGCTGAAGACCCTCACGGTCATCCGCGATGCGGAAGAATTGATCCGCCGCAAGGTCCCGGAATTTTCCATCGAAAAGGTTCCGGTCGACGACCAGGCGGCTTTCGATGTCCTCAACCGCGGAGAGTCGGTCGGCATCTTCCAATTTGAAGGCGGGATGTCGCGCTATTGCCGCACATTCGGATTCGCCAGCCTCGACGACATGAACGCGCTCTGCGCGCTTTACCGGCCCGGTCCAATGGCGCTCATCCCCGACTACATCAAGCGGAAGAAGGGTGAAACAAAGATCAACTACGATCACCCCTTGCTGGAGAAGGTGGCCAAGGAGACCTACGGCATCCTCATTTACCAGGAGCAAGTGCAGCAGGCGGCCAACCTACTCGCCGGATACAGTCTCGGGCAGGCGGATTTGCTGCGCCGCGCGATGGGCAAGAAGGACAAAGAAAAAATGGCAAAGGAGCGGGAGGTGTTCGTCGCCGGGTGCCAGGAGCACAACAAAATCCCCGAGAAAAAAGCCACCGCCATTTTCGATCTGTTGGAAAAGTTCGCCGACTACGGGTTTAACAAAAGCCACAGCGCTGCCTACTCGCTGATCAGCTACCGCACCTGCTGGCTGAAGGCCCATTATCCGGTCGAGTTCATGTGCGCGGTGCTCAGCAACGAGATCAACGACACCGACAAAATCGCGTTTTATGTCGCCGAGGCAAAGCGCATGGGTCTCTCCCTGCTGCCTCCCGATCTCAACCGCAGCATGCTGAAATTTTCGCCGGAGGATCACGAGGGGGCAACGGCCATCCGCTTCGGGCTGAGCGGGATCAAGAATGTCGGCGAGGGCGCCATGGCGGAGGGGGTGGCCGAGCGCGAGGCACACGGATCCTTCGTCTCCCTCGAGGATTTCGTGACGCGAATGGACCCCCGCACCGTCAACCGCAAATCCATGGAATGCCTGGTCAAGTGCGGGGCTTTCGATTTTACCGGCGAGGAGCGGGCCCAGATGGTGGAGGATCTCGAACCGGTTTTGTCGGCCAGCGCCGCGCAGCACAGGGACCGCACCGCCGGCCAGCAGAGCCTCTTCGGTTCCGAGACATTGCCGATGACAGCTAGGGCCTCCGGGCGCCGCCGCGCGCGAGCTTTCACCGAGGCGGAACTCCTGTCGTTCGAGAAGGAGTTGCTCGGCTTTTATGTCACCGCGCATCCCCTCGACCCGTATCGGGCTTCACTCGAAAACGGCAAATTCATCAAGGTTGCCGCGTTGGAGGAGATGGATGACCGGGCCACTGTCCAAGTGGCGGGATTGCTCGACGCAGTGGAAAAAAAGTTTACGAAGTCCAGCGGCAAACCCTGTGCATTTCTGGCCTTGGAAGATTTCACCGGAAAAGTCGAGGTGCGTGTCTGGAGTGAGGCCTATGAGAAACATCTCCCGCAGCTGGTTCCGGGCAAGGTTGTGCAAATCACCGGGCGCCTCGATAAGCGGGATGACAAGCCGGCCATCACCGCCGCAGAGATCAAGATTTTGCCTCCGGCCACAGGAAGCGAGTTGCCGGTCATCCTCCGCCTCTCCTGCGGGCGCGCGGGGCGACGGGATCTGGAGGCGATCCGCTCGGTCGTTCTCGACTACCCGGGCCGGCGGCCTCTGGTGCTCGAATTTGTCGCGCGAGACGGGCGGACGCGCCGCCTCAAAGCCGCCGATCAATTCAAGGTGGGGCACGAGGAGAAGCTTCGCGCCGCAGTCACCGGCCTCTTGCTGCCCTAACGTGTTGCTTGCCGAAGGCGCGAGGAAAGTGTTTGCTATCCCGCTTGCATGAGTGCTGCATCTAAAAAATCTCCGCCGGCCAAGCTGGCCGCGGATGACCGCCCCGGCCCTATATTCATCCGCTCCGATTGGGTTGCGGCCATTATTGCCACGCTGATCAGCGCTCCGGTTTATTTCTACACAGCCATGCCCAATGTCGGGCTTCTCGACTCCGGCGAGTTCGTCACCGCGGCGATGCATTTCGGCATCCCGCATCCCACCGGATACCCTCTGTGGACTTTTCTCGCCGGGCTTTTCCAGCTACTTCCCCTCGGCAACGCCTCTTGGGAGGTCAATATTTTCAGCGGGGTTTGTGGGGCCTTGGCCGTCGGTCTGGCCGCCCTTATTTCCTCCAGCATGCTGCGCTGGATGATGCCGGAGTGGGGGAGCAAGGATCCGTCGGTTACCGATAGGCTCGCGGCCATCATCTCATGCGTCTTCGCGTTGCTCTTTGCTTTCAGCTATTCCTTCTGGACGCAGGCCGTGATCGCGGAAGTCTACACGCTGCACGGACTCCTTATCGGTTTGTTCCTGCTTTCTCTCTACTGGTGGGTGCGCCGCCCATCGCATGACCTGCCGATCCTCGCCTCGTTTTTCACGTTCTCGCTCTGCATGAGCAACCACCACCTCACGCTGGCTCTGGCTCCTCTCCCTTTGCTTGTTGCGCTTCTCGTGAGGCGTTCGGTTTTCTGGGAGGTCCTGGTGGCCTCGCTGGTCGGTGCCGCTTTGGTCTACCTCGGCTTTGCGTGGCTCTCCAAGGATGCGGTCACTTGGTCGACCGCCGTAAGGTTTTTCTACTTCGTGATGCTGGCCACGATCGTTCTCCTTGTGATCAAGTGGCGCCGCACGGACTTGCGTGTCATTATTCTGGTGCCGGTAATGATTATCGTCGGATTGCTGCCCTACGCCTACATGCCGCTGGCCTCGATGACCAATCCGCCGATGAATTGGGGTTACACGCGCACTCCAGAAGGATTCTTTTATTCGATCAACCGCACGCAATATGCCGGCAGTCTTTCCGACCTCATCGTGCGCACCTTGGGCAAGGCGATGGGCACGGTGCCTGAGAAACCTCCGGAACCGAAGGATCCCGAGCGTGTCTCCACACTGGAATTGGGCCGCGAGTTCGTCACATTTTACTACGCAAGGTTGCTGGAGAATTTCACACTCTGGTCGGTCATCGCGTTTTTTGCCGTGGTTTTGGGGTTGCTGCCGCTGCGTCTTCCCCAAAGGACTTTTCTCTACGTTCTCTTGGTCGGATTTTTTCTTGCCGCGTTTCTTCAACCCGTCATGGAGCGAACGGACACGAGCATTGACTCATGGTCGCTGCAGTTTCCTTACCACGGCTATGCCTATTTAATGTTTGCCCTGATTTGTGCCGCCGGCACGGGTTTTATTTTTGCCCGCGCCACGGCCGCCCGTCCCGGATTGCGGCATCTCGCACTTTTGCTCCCCTTTCTTCCTCTTTTGACGGGCCTGAAAAACGCGCCGCTTTGCTCTCAGCGCAATCACTGGTTCGGTTGGGATTATGGGCGCGATATGCTCAAGGATCTGCCGCGCGGAGCGTTTGTCTTCGGTGGAACAGACCCGGGTCGGTTTGTGCCTACCTACATGATTCTCGGTGAAAGCTACGTCGATCCCAAATTCCGCAAAGATCCGGACTTTGATCGGCGCGATCTCGTCATCGTCACCCAAAACGCCTTGGCCGATGCTTTCTACCAGAGATACATCCACGACCATTACGCGCCCGGGCGCCCCAAGGCAAAGGGTTGGCTGGAACACTGGCTCGGCCGAGACAAGCAGTATCCCAAGGACGAAACCATCATGCCATCCGAGCAGGAACTGATGGAGATCGTGCGCAATGTGAGCGTGAACCTCCCGCCCGGGGCGAATCCGCAAGATCCGGGTGTCGGCATTCTTTACCACGCTGGGATTGCTCAGTGGATTTTCGAGAAGAACAAGGATAAGCGCGAATTCTTCATCGAGGAGAGTTTCCCGATGGAGTGGACCTATGCCTATGCCGTGCCCCATGGTCTCTGTTACCGGCTGAACAAGGAACCTCTCGCCACTTTGCCGCCCGAAGTTGTGGCCGACGACTTCCGCTATTGGAGCGCCTATGTCGATCGTTTGCTCGGAGATCCTAATTTCAAGGAGGACTTTGATGCGAAGCGTTCTTTCTCCAAACTGCGCAACTCCACGGGCAACATCTACCGCGCCCGCCGCATGTGGCCGGAGGCAGAGCGCGCCTACCGGCAGGCGCTGCAGTTGCACCCCAACAACATGGAGTCGCTGACGAACTTGAGCGATGTTTTGCGCGCTCAAAAGCGCTGGGAAGAAATGGACGAAATATGGGATCGGGCCGTCCAAGGTGATCCCACCAGCCGCGGGGTGCGCAAGGCTCGGGAGCGCGTCACCCGCCTGCGCGAAGTGGATCGCCAGATCGATCAAGTGCGCCAGCAGTTGGCCGAAAATCCGCAGAGCCCGGAGGTGGTGTCTGCCTTGCTTCGCCTCTATTTGGAGTCAGGCCAAAACGGCCTCATCCAATCGCAACTCGAGCAGTCGGCCCGTGACTTCGGCTCTAGCCCCGAATTCCTCAAGTTTGCCGTGGAGTTTTGTGGATCGAACGGACAGTGGACGAGCGGGCTGGATTACGCCCGCAAGCTAACCGTCGCGATGCCCAATGATGCTGGTGTCTGGCTCGCCGCCGCCCGTTTTGAGTTTGCCAACAAGCAAATGTCTTCCTTCCTCGAAGCTGCCCGCAAGGCGATTCAGCTGGGGGGGGTTCAGGCCAAGATGAACCTCGCCAACGATCCGATTTATGCACCAGTGCGTGGCGCCCAGGAATTCCAACAACTCCTCCAGCAATAGCTTGTTCGATCGTAGAGGGTCGGGAACCGACTAAAAAAAGGGATTGTTCTCCTTTTCGAGGGCCACGGACGTGATCGGACCGTGGCCCGGGCAGACGATCGTGCTGCCCGGCAAATCAAGGATTTCCCGGCGGATGGATTCCAGCGCTTGCGGATAATCTTTACGGACTCCACCGATGGATCCGGCGAACAGGGCATCTCCGACCACAGCGGCGCTTAGCGCGCGGCCATCGATGACAAAAGTTGTTCCTCCGTCGGTGTGACCGGGGGTGTGGCGTGGGCGGATGAAGTGGCAGCCAGCGTTAAAGATGTCGCCCGGCTGAAAGGACTGCGTCCCCGGCAGAGGTTCCAGGGCCGATGACCATGCCTCGGCCCCGAGCGCTGCGGTGAGCGCTCCGAGGGCTTGGATGTGGTCGGTATGGGTGTGGGTGAGAAAGATGGACAAGACGCGGAGCTTTTCACGCTCGACGATGGCCAGAATTGGAGAAGCGTCTGCCCCCGTATCAAAAATGGCCGCGTCACGATTGCTTGGATCCCACAGCACATAGGCATTCACGCTCATGTCGCGGTACCGCGTGCTGACTTGAACAAGGTTGGCGGGCGATGTTGCGCTGGGTTGGTATTCCTTGCGGCCGAGATGAACGAGAGCTGCCTCCCTGAGGCCAAGTGCGGCGCCCATCACCCTGACGGATGGCTCATCAAAAGTTCCCTGCAGCAGCGATTCGACTTGTCGTGAGGAAAGTCCGCTCTTGTTGGCAACGCCCTCCACAGTCAGCCCCAGTCCCCGCATGGCCTTGCCTAGGACGTCAGACAAATTATCCTCGAGGGGGCTCATGCGACTTTGTTTTTCAGCTGGTGGCGCAGGATGAAGTAGAGCGCTTGGAACATGGCAAGGGAGGAGAGGATCATAACCCATGCGTTGAAAGCTAGCACGCTGGCTTGAATGCCAAAGTAACGTTTTTGCGGGCCGAAAAATACGTTCGTGAAGCGATTGGTCCGGTAGTCGCTTTGCTCCATCTCCGCTTTGTTGACCAGATCTGTCGTCTTCTGGTTCACGTAGAGGCGCTCGGCTGTCACATCTCCCGTTGGCTGATTCAGCATTGCCTCAGGCAGGGCTTCGCCTTTGAGCACGTTGTCCACGCGCCGCAGCCTGCGCTCCACCCGCGCAACGGACTTGTCCTGCACCCCGGAGGCGAGAGCCAACAACTCCTTGAGGTCCTCCAACCGGTCTTTTTGTGCATCAGTGAGATTCTTTGTCCTCGCGAGCGTGGTGATTTCCTTTTGGATTGCTTCCTGGCGGGAGGTCAGAGGGTTCAGCTTGGCCTGGGCGTAAACCAGTGCCTCGTAGGACCATCGCATGGGCATGAATTCGCAGATCAGCGGCACCTGCAGGTCGCTGCGCGGTTCCCCCGCCTCGGGGTTCTGGCTGAACCATCGGCTAACGGTGTAAACGAAATCCAGGTTGCGGTTCATCTCCTCGTACTTGATCAACGCACCGCCGAGGATGATCTGTGGAATCAGTACGATGGGGATGATATTGACGGCGGTTTTTCCCTCGCTAACAAGGCTCGAAATGAGCAGGCCAATGGCGATGCCGCTCACCGCAGTAAGCAGCATCGCGACGAGAAAGATCCAGAACATCCCGCGGACCTCGAGGATCCAGTTTCCGATCAAGATGAACAACACGCACTGAACCAGAGCGAAGAGTGCTAGGGTGAGGACCTTGGCCAAGATATACCAACCCAGCCGCACGTTGAGATTGCGTTCACGCTGCAACACCGCGCGATCGCGGATGATGTCATCCACGCTATTGGTCAGCCCGAGGAACATCGCCACGACGAGGGAGAGAAAAAGGTAGGTGGGAATATGAAAGGACGAGGAGAAGTCGTACTTGCCGTCCTCCGAGTAGCGCAGCACGGAACCAATCAGCCCGGCCAGCAGCGGCGCCTCAACGATCGTGGTGAGCATGTTTCCCCGGTTGCGCAGCTTGCTTATGAAAGCGCGGGCCAGCAACGTGCGGAGCTGGAGTAACTCCTCCCGGAGAGCGCTTCGCCACGAGCGCCTCAACTCGGCCAAAGGTGAGGTGCTCTCATGGGCGGGAGGGTCCGCTGATGCTTGCCGCACGTCGCGCATCAGGCGCCAAGCCTCGTATTTGTCGCGCCAAAAATCCGGTGAGTAGCGACGTGCGGGGACGAGTTGGCCGCGGTCGTTCTCTTCGTAAATAATGTCACCGCTCAGATCGCGCAGCGGCGTTTCCAGCACGTCGAAGACGAACTCCGGCCGTGTCGTTCCGCAGGCCGGACAGCCGCCCAGCGGCGTGCCGAAATGCTGCTGGTGCTCGGCCTCGGCGAAATACGAAAGCATTTCGGCCGGTGTGCCGAAAAAGACCATCCGCCCGCCCCGGTCCAGCAGGATGGCCTTGTTGAACATCTGGAAAATTTTCGAGCTGGGTTGATGGATCGTGACGATGACGATCTTGTTGTGCGCCATGGCCCGGATGATCTCCATGACATGCTCGGAATCCTTCGAAGAAAGTCCCGAGGTCGGCTCATCGAAAAGGTAGATGTCGGCCGACCCGATCATGTCCAATCCGATATTGAGCCGCTTGCGCTCCCCGCCGCTCAAGGTCTTCTTGTGCGGGGCGCCGACCACGCTGTCGCGCCTCTCGTTCAGACCGAGTTCGGCCAGCTTGCCGTCGATGCGCCGTGATCGTTCCCGCCGGGACAGATAGGGCGAGCGGATGGCTGCCGCGAAGTTGAGATTCTCGTTGATGGTCAGGTGTTCGTCGAAGGCATCGAATTGCGGGATGTAGCTTACGTATTGCTTGAGCTTCTCGAAGCTCCCGTAGAGCGAGAGATTGTTGAACAGGATTTCACCCCGCACAGGTGGAAACTGGCCGGAGAGGGCACGGAGGAGACTGCTCTTCCCGCAGCCGCTGGCTCCCATCACGCAGATAAGTTCGCCCCGCACCGCCGAGAAGCTCACGCCGTCCAGTCCCACCGTCCCGCTTTTGAATTGGCAAACCAGATCGCGCACATCGAGCTGGTGGATGACGTTGCGCTCCTCCTCCAGTAGGCGTTCGGTAAAGTTGCAGCGCAGCGCCTGGTTCGCGTCGATCTGGATGAGGTCACCGTCGCTCAGAGGCGTCTCGTTGCGGACCGGAATGTCGGCGACAAGGACCGGATGATCGGTTTTGAGCACCTCGAGCCGACCGATCAGTCTTTGGAAATCGCAAAAAATACGCAACAGCACCTCCCCGCTGATGCCTGGGGCCAGAAGGATGTCGTCCTCGTCGAGCAGGGCGGGATTGTTCGAAACAAGATAGGTGGTCTTGGAGTGCTTGAGATGGAAGCGGCCGCCGTAGCTGCGGGCATGGCGCCGGAGATCGCTGAGCGAAAGCTCCGTGTCGTTGTCGAAGACAATCTTCTCCTCGAGAGTTCCCTCGACGCGGGCGCCAGTCTTCAGGCGCACTCCGTTTAATTCGGCCGCGACATTCTTGAGCGCGATGACGAGGATTCTCAGTCCGAAACGCACCTCGAGCGAGCTTTCCCGGGTGCGGCTTTTTTCCAGCTGTATCTCGTCGTCCTTCGTGACTGTGACGAAAATATGCGCGAGCGAGAGGTTCTTCTTGGCGTTGAAATAAAAGACGAGATCTTGGTGGGTCAGCACTTTCTCGTCCACCACGATCCGCTGTCCCGGGTAAACGCGGGTGAACTCCTTGGGGCGCAGGGCCCGGCCCTGCACCGAGATGGGGTAGTCGCAGAGATTTTTGAGCAGGATCAGTTCTCCGTGGCGGTAGGCGGCGATGCGGTTGCCCCCGGTCAGTTCCCTCAGCTGCACATCCGCGTCGTCGCCCGCTCCGAAGATGACGGCCTCCAGCGGCGAGGACTCCGAAAATTCTGTGGGTGTTGAAGTGTCGTCGCTGTTGAGCTGGTAAATGATATCGATGGCCTGCGTGGCGGTGCCCAGCTGGTCCATGAAGGAATAATAGGCCGCCATGTTGTCCGTGTTCATGCCCGCACGATGGACAAGGTCATACAGCTGGATGCCAAGCAGAACCTTGCGGTCCTCGCTCAACTTCCCGCTCAGCTCACGCGCCATGTCCGATAGATCCGGTTTCTCCCGCAGCGCCTGACGGAAAAGACGGCGGAGTTCCGAGTAGACCGCCTCCGGGTAGTCGTAGCGCAGGAAGCCCAAGCTCGAGTCGATTTCTTCCTCGAGGAGGTTGCCGTCGACCCGTGCAAAGCCGGCCAGCACCTTGATGAGGAGAGGGAGGAGGTTCGGCCCCTCGGTCACGGTGCGAGGACGGCGCAGGGCGCGGCGCAGCAGGGATTCACCGGCCCGCTGCGCGCGGTAAAAATTGCGCAGCGTTCCCTCGAGGCGGCGGCCGAGGCCGCTGGGCGGTTTCTCCGTGACGGGCATCTCCGCAAATTAGCCGCCCCGCCGCTTCCAGCAAAGCCTTTGCACAAGACGCGAATTGCGCGGATCCTCGCTTTGGGGCTTAATGCCCAGTTCACCATCCTTCCATGCCCCGCAAAAAGAACGCAGCCAAAGCTAAATCTCGTCCCCTTGAGGACGCCCGCGTGCGCGGTTTGCGCAGGCTGATCACCCCCCGCCAGATCAAAAAAACGCTTCCGGTCGGCAAGGCTTCGGCGGCCACGGTTGTCCGGGCCCGGTCGGAGGCTCAGGCCATCCTCCACGGACGCGACACGCGTCTGCTCGCCATCGTGGGGCCTTGTTCCATCCATGATCCCGAGGGTGCGCTTGACTACGCCAACCGTCTCGCCTGCTTGCGCGAGGAACTTTCGGACGCGCTCTGTATCTTCATGCGCGTCTATTTCGAGAAACCGCGCACCACGATCGGATGGAAGGGTTTGATCAACGACCCACGAATGGACGACTCCTGCGATCTTGAGGAGGGGCTCCGCGTCGCGCGGCGTCTTCTTCTTGATGTCACGGCACTGGGGGTGCCCGCCGCCACCGAATTTCTCGATCCCATCGTCCCGCAATATCTGGCCGATGTGGTTGGCTGGGCGGCCATCGGCGCGCGCACCACCGAGTCGCAGACCCATCGCGAGATGGCCAGCGGGCTCTCCATGCCGGTCGGATTCAAGAACAGCACCGACGGCAGCATCCAGACGGCCCTCGACGCACTACTTGCCGCACGATCGTCGCACAGCTTTCTCGGCATCGATCAGGAGGGACGCAGCGCCGTGGTTGTCACCGCGGGGAACCCTGATACCCATGTCGTCCTGCGCGGAGGGCGCGAGGGGGCCAACTACAAGTCCCGACATACCGCGGAGACGGAACGGCGCCTGCGTGAAGCGGGGCTCCAACCCGGATTCATGGTCGATTGCAGTCATGCCAATTCGGCGAAGAATCCCCGGCGCCAGGCGCTGGTGTGGCGCAATGTTCTCGCGCAGCGGCGTCGCGGCCGCACCTCGATCATCGGAGCGATGATCGAGAGCAATTTGGAGGAGGGGAGCCAACCCGTTTCTCGCGATCGGAAAACATTGCGCTATGGCGTTTCGGTGACCGATGCATGCCTCGGTTGGGACGATACCGAAAAACTTCTCCGCGTGGCAGCGGAGAGCGAGCGGAAAAGCCGTCCGAAAGTGCGCGTCCGCGTGCCATGAGCCTTCTCGACACGCCCGTATCCCGGGCGTCGTGGGCGGCGGTGGATTTCGAGGGAACCGGCTCCGCCCCTGGGCAAGCGGATGAACCGGTGCAGGTCGGCATGGTCACGATGGACGGAGCGGAAGGTGCGCCGTCCAATTTTTTCCGAAGCTATATCCGGCCGGCCACGCCATTGACGCGCGAGGCCCAAGCCGTGCACCGCATCACCGAGGAACAATTGTCCGAAGCGCCCGCCATGATCACGCTCTGGCCGGAATTCAAGGCGCGCCTGACCGGAGCGGTTGTTGTGGCGCATGGTGCGGGAACCGAACGGCGGTTTCTCCGCGTCTTTCCCCTGCATGGATTCGGACCTTGGGTGGACACCTTGGCCATGAGCCGCGCGGTGCTTCCCGACTTGGCGGAGCACTCGCTTGGGACCGTGGCCGCGGCCCTGCAGATCGAGCCTGCCATCCGGCGGCTTTGCCCGGACACCGGGTGGCATGATGCCTTGTTTGATGCCGTTGCATCCCTTCTCGTGTTGCGTGATCTGGTCGGCATCTGCGATCTGGGCGATGCGAGGGTGGGGCAACTCTGCGCGCTGGATGCAAGCGCCTACCATCGCCGCCGCGGAATGCTCCGTGCGGCGCGCGATGTCGGCTGGCATGAAGGGCCCCGAAACTAAGAAGATTTCTGTTTGGCGTTGTTCTTTCTCAAGCCTATGCTTCCCGACCACTTCACTGGTAAAATAAATTATGAATTCACTGGTTTATGTTCTCCCTGCCGCCGGCATCATGGCGCTGGTTTTCACTTTTCTCCGCTCACGCTGGATCTCCCGTCAACCCGCCGGCAACGAGCAGATGGAGCGAATCGGCAGCTTTATCCAGGAAGGGGCGATGGCCTTTCTCAAAGCCGAGTATCGCGTCCTCGCCGTTTTCGTCGTCGTGGTGGCGGCTCTCCTCGCTTGGCAGGGTTCGTGTGAAGTCGAGTCCAGTCCGCTCGTCGCCCTCTCCTTTGTTGTCGGCGCGTTTTGCTCCGCCTTGGCGGGTTTCATCGGCATGCGGGTGGCCACCAAGGCCAACGTGCGCACCACAAATGCGGCCCGCACGGGACTGAACGAAGCGCTGCGCGTCGCCTTCAACGGCGGTTCCGTCATGGGCATGGGTGTGGTCGGTCTCGGCCTCCTCGGCCTGAGCGGACTCTTCATCTGGTATGCCGGACTCTTCGGCATTGCCAACGAGACGGAAGTGTCCCGCTTGCTCACCGTTTTGACCGGATTTTCCTTCGGAGCCTCTTCTATTGCCCTCTTTGCCCGCGTGGGTGGGGGTATCTACACCAAGGCAGCCGATGTGGGTGCCGACCTTGTCGGCAAAGTCGAAGCTGGCATTCCCGAAGATCATCCGCTGAACCCTGCAACGATTGCCGACAATGTCGGCGACAATGTCGGCGACGTAGCCGGCATGGGTGCAGATCTTTTTGAATCTTACGTCGGCGCTCTCGTCGGCACGATGGTTCTCGGAATCTCGATGGTGGCTGTGCCCGAGTTCCAGGCCACGCCGTTCGGCGGTTTAGGTGCGATCATTCTGCCCATGCTGCTTGCCGCGGCGGGTATCGTTGTTTCCATCATCGGTACCTTCTTTGTTAAAGTTCGCGAGGGAGGGAATCCCCAAGTCGCGCTCAACACGGGACAATTCGTCGCCGCCGTGCTGCTCCTCGCCGCCAGTTGGTTTCTTATCACCGGTCTTCTCCCTGCCCGCTGGACGGTGGGAGAACTCACCATCGTCGGTGCAACCTTTACCACCGTTCAGGTCACCTACACTTCCTCCGGTGTTTTCTGGGCAGCCATCGCCGGACTCGTCGCTGGGGTGATCATCGGATTGGTCACCGAGTATTATACCGGGACAGGCAAAAAACCGGTCATCGACATCGTCAATCAATCGGTCACCGGTACCGCGACCAACATCATCGCCGGTCTCGGCGTTGGCATGCGTTCCACCGCGATCCCCATCCTTGTTCTGGCCGCCGCCATCCTCGCCGCCTACGCGGCGGCGGGGCTCTACGGCATCGCCATTGCCGCGGTCGGCATGCTGGCCAACACCGGCATCCAGCTGGCGGTCGATGCCTATGGTCCTATTGCCGACAACGCCGGGGGGGTGGCTGAGATGGCGCGCTTGCCCAAAGATGTGCGCGCGCGCACCGACAAACTCGATGCCGTCGGCAACACCACGGCCGCCATCGGCAAGGGGTTTGCCATCGCTTCCGCCGCGCTCACCGCGCTGGCACTGTTCAGCGCCTTCATGCACGTCACGGGCCTGCATTCGATTGATGTCTCCAAGGCCTCGGTCATGTCGATGCTCTTTGTCGGTGCGATGCTGCCGTATCTTTTTTCCGCGATGGCTCTCGGTGCGGTTGGGCGTGCGGCCATGTCGATGATTAAGGAAGTTCGCCGCCAGTTTACCGATATCAAGGAGCTGGCGGCAGCGCTCGCGGTCATGCGCCGCAACGAGGGGATCGAGCATGAGTATTGGAGCGATGAAGACAAAGCGGTCTTCGAGGACGCGCACGGCAAGGCCGAGTACGGCGAGTGTGTCGACATCTCAACCAAGGCCGCCATCCGCCAGATGATCGCTCCGGGACTTCTCGCCGTGTTGGCGCCGGTGCTCGTCGGCTTCGCTTTCAAATGGGCCACCGGCAGCGGTTCCGAGGCTCTCGGAGGACTGCTGGCGGGTGTCACGGTCTCCGGGGTGCTGCTGGCCATCTTCGAAGCGAATTCCGGTGGTGCGTGGGACAACGCCAAAAAAATGTTTGAGGAGGGGGTCGAGATCGACGGGAAGAAATACTACAAGGGATCGGATCCGCACAAAGCCGCGGTCGTCGGCGACACGGTGGGTGATCCTTTCAAAGACACCGCGGGGCCTTCACTCAACATTCTGCTCAAGCTTATCTCCGTCGTTGCCTTGATCCTGGCGCCGCTCATCCGGTGAGGAGAGCCCGGACACAAAGAATCTCAGAATATTCCACGCGTCAGCGGAAGCGGGCGCGGCGGTAGACCCCGGCCGCAACGGCCGGATAAACGGGATAACGGTAAGCAGGCACGACCAGCGTGGTCGCGGGTACAACCACTGGTGCAGGTGCGACAACCACGGTCGGCACCGGGGTGAAGGTCGCCACGGGGGCCATTACGATTGCGGGAGCGGTGGTCACTACCGCCGCAGTCGCCGCGCCCGCATGGAAGCCGGCTCCGTACCCGCCGCCATAGTAAACACCACCGTAGCCGCCGGTGTGGTAAACCGACGCGCTCCCACTGTAGGAGCCGCCGTTATCAGTCGAGCCGTGGTAGTTCACGCTGCCGTCGCCGTAGGTGCCCGATCCGGAATGCCCGCCGGAGTAGGTATTTCCTTCATCCGTCGTCACCGAGCTCGAGCCCTGATGTGAAAAACTGCCTCCACCGCCCGAGGTAGAACTAGAGTGGGAGACGCTGCCGCCGCGGTCGTTGGAGAAACTTCCCGAGCGCGAACCGCCCCAGGCCCATGCCTCCGACGCGGTGAGTTGCGCCGCGGCCAGAGCCGCGGCGAGGATGATGCTGGATTTTGCGTTCATGAGTTGTGTGTCTCGGGGATGACTCAGCGCCTGCGCTTCATGGTGACTTCGTCCGCGTCTGGCATCGGCTTTCCGTTCATGGTCTGTTTCGTTGCTTTGGTTTTGACCGTATTGACGTCGACCGAGGTGATCGACATCGTCGAAGACACTTTCGAACCGTCGGCCAGCACCGCCTCGCTCTTGATTGACCACACCTCGCCGTCCTTCGTCCAGAAGCTTTCTCCGAACCCCCCATCGGCCATGAAGTTCCACGACCTGATTGCCTTCGCCGCAGGATCCCAAGCGATCCATTGTGTGGATTGCAGGAGGCTGACGTCTTTGTAATTTATCGTACGGGTGGCCACGATGAAGTTTTGTCCCGGCGCCCAAGAGAAGGTGATGTGACCGGCCTCCGCAGCTTGGGTGTCCTCCATCCACTCCCCGATGGCCCATTCAAGATCGCTGAGGAATTCATATTGGCTCGGGCCGGCGTCTGGTGCCTCGCGCACTCTTGAAAGCAACCATTGGCCGTCTTTCTTGACCAAGATATTGCTGTAGCGGGCGCGGCTTGGCGCCGATCCATCCGGAGAGAGCACCGTGGATGTCCCCTCCTCGAGGGCGACGTCGTCCTTGAGAAAGCGCAGTGCTGCCATGTCGATGCGGATTTTGAGCCCTTTGTTCGTCGCGAAAAATCGTGCGAAATTATTTTCGATCGCTTCGCGGCCCGAAAAGCGCTTGCCACGTTCGTCGACATAATCGCCGTCCGTCGTCCAGCAAGCCGCCACGGCCTTGGCATCCGCCCGGTGAAAGGCCTCCACAAAATGCTCGGCGGCTTTGACGATGGCTGCCTCCTCGGCTTCTGTATCCGAGGTCTGGGCGTGGCTGGTCGCGTAGCAGCAGCAAGCGGCCAAGGGGAGGATAAGGAGCGAGATGATGTTATTCTTCATGCTTTGGCTGCTAAGCCTACAACGATTCCAGCGAGGCGCAAGCGAGGCTAATGACCGGGGGACTATCGCAGGATGAGGGCATATTCGCCCTTATCCAGCAACGCGGTGTCGAGGGATCTGCGCAGCTGGTCGGCTTTTACTTTGACGCCGTTTGCGTCGTAGATCGCGACGGCAATGGCCTTGTCGCCGGGCGCGAGTTGATCGACAAAGATGTCGATATCGTAAAAGACACCCAGCGCGTCACCGGGACGGTCTTCTTTGAGCAGGGCCAGCGCATGGGTGAAGCGCGCCGATTGGTCGGTGGGCGACTCAGCGACGACGGCCCCTGTTTCGTCCGGTGGAACACTTTTGCCTGCGAGCAGATCCATGCGTCGCCGATAATCCTGCACCGAGAGGGCGTAGGGGTTCGATTTTGTCGCAGTCTCATACGCCGCCTCCAACGAGGCGAACTGTCCCCGGCGACCGAAGCGGTCTCGCGCGAAGCGAAAAATGGCGTCCGTGATCTTCGGATCTTGGCACAGTTGGAGCAGCGCATCGTCAGCTGTTTTGCCGAGGCCGACACGGTCTGCCGCAGATAACACGTTGGCCAGATGCCCGTCGCGTGCGCCGGCCCGAGCCGCATCGGTCATGGCTGCGGGAGCCTCTCCGCTTTTGCCAAGCTTGTGCGCCCCTATGGAGCGAGCAGTCAGAGGCAATGACTTCGGTGCGTTGCTCGGCATCGCAGCCATGGCCAGCAACTCCTCCCACTTTTGTAGAGCGATGAGCGCCTCAACGCGCGCGGCATACGCGCTGCTGTCCTGTGCGGCCTTTTTCGTCGTGATCAGTTCGAGTGCGTCCTTGCTCCGGCCGATGCGATTGAACCATGCGGCACAGTTCGCCTGCTGGGCTGGGCTGGCCCCGGCAAATGCGGCTGAGAGCTTGATGAAGTACTCCTCCTCCGTTCCCGCGCCGGACTTGATCATAGTCTCCGCAGCGGGAATGAGAGCCGGATTGTTCGGCGACAGGTCCTGCAGTGCGGACTCCGCCCATTGGTGTGCTTTCTCTGGGGATTGGGGAAAGGCGTTGAGGGCCATGGCGATCGCTCTGTTCGCGTGCGGCGTGCCCTGCAAAGCGTCAACTAGCGAGGTGATTTTCTCCGCCGCTCTTTGATCCTCCGGGTTGGTGATGCCCGGAAGATTGAGCATGGGCACATGCCGGGCCATCAACAGTCGCAGGAGATCTAGCTTTCTGTCCGGATCATGCCCGGCCGCCGCAGCCGTCGCTTGCGCGATGGACTCGGCCAGATTGCCTCGTCTCAGGGCGCGCTCGGAACGGAGCATGGACTCCTGGCTCGCCTTGCTCGTTGTGTTCAGCGCGGTGAGAGATTGCTCAAATTGTGCATCCGTGCCCACACGCGAGGCCAGCCGTGCCCACTCATCCGTTTCGTCTTCGCTCAGCTTGCTCGCCGTCGCCAGCTCCTCCCATCGGGGCAGCGCGATGGGATCGTTGAAGCGGCTCTGCACGAAGACCAAAGCACGCCGCACGAAGGAGTTCTCCCGCCGCAGATTGCCGGCGGAGATGATCTCCAACCGCGCCCTCATCAGGTCGCCTTTGCCCGCACTCTCCACCGCTTGCCGCGCCAGTTCCTCCGCTCTCCATCCGGTGAAAAAATAAATCATCGTCCCGCCTCCAACCGCACCCAGGACCACGATGGCTGGCAGCCACCACAAAATACGGCGCATCACCGCCTGTGTCGGCGTATCGACGTGGTGCCAGTTCATCGGGCCGGTGGCCTGATCCCACCAACGGCCGAAGCTGTAAGTGAGAGTGGACCACAGACGGACCAGCCATGGGTCTTCTTGCCATGCCATGCGGCGGAACCTAGCCGTATCCTCCGCCCAAAGCAAAACCTGCGCTTTCTTCTTAGGTGTCGATGTTTGAGACAGCAGAGAGCATGTGCTTTCTCGAAGGCAATTAGCCGCCTTTGGTTTTGACCGGTTTTCCGGCGGATAGGCTTTCGTAGAGCCGAACAATATCGTCTTCGGTGACATCGACGAACGAGTCTATGCTGCGGACCGCCGCCAGCACTGCTTCATGGGAAATATCCGCGCGGGCTGTGTCTGACGGCTTGGGGCGGTGGAAGCGGGCGGGATATCTCCGCCAAGGGAACCAAAAGTTGAAGGCCACGGCAAAAAGCACCAGACCCAGCGCATTCACGCCGACCGGCCAGAGGGCGAAGGAATATCCCAAGTCGAAAATCTTCGGGCCGGCGATCACGGCGATGAGGGCGGTGGATCCTCCCGGTGGATGGAGGCACCCCAGAAGCTGCATGCCTAAGACGGCGAAGCCCACCGCGCAGGCTGCCGCCAGCACCGTGTCGGGTATGAGCTTGTGGCAGCTCACGCCGACCAGCGCCGAAAGAACATGGCCTGCCAGCACTGGCCACGGTTGGGAAAACTTGCCGAGAGGGGCGGCGAAGAGCAGAAACACGGTGGCACCCATCGAGAAGACAACAAAAGATTCGGGGGATGGACCGTAAAAATAGCGCCCTATTCCGATGGTGCCGGCGATCGCCAGAAAAGCGCCCGCACTCGCGACGATCTTTTCCGGCCACCCGGTTTCGTCCCATTCGATACCCATCCACGCTTTGACTTCTTTCATAGATCCGAAAGGGATCGAGCGGATCCCAGCAAAAGGCAACCCGAATTGCGCGCCAACCTTGCGGTACGCCGTGAAAACGCTACGACGAAATTGGTGCAAGATGGGCATTGCGGCGACCCATAGCCAGCGGTAAAGAACTACGAGGTGAGCGACACGATACCAGATGCGGAGTTGGAGGCAGAGGCCAGACGCCTTGAGGAATTATCCGTGCAATTGATCAGGGAGAAGGACTGGCAAGCCCTCGAGCAGCTCCTGTCGCCCGCCTGCCAGTTCGTCACCGGCCAAGGTTCGTGCGATCGCGCCGAAGCGATGAAGCTGATGAAGGAGATGAATCTCGGCGAGGTCCGCTTCAAGGACTTCACGGTCACCCAAGCGGGGGACAATCTCATTGTCAGCTTCTGGCTGAGCGCGCCCGAAATGATCGGGGGCAAGGCTCTCTCCACCGATTTTTCGCCACGCTTGAGCGTCTGGCAACGGGGCGCGGCGGAGTGGCAGTGCATTGCCTACGCGGACTTCAACCGGGTGTGAGGCCGCGAGGTCAGGCCGGAGGTGGACTTGATGGAGCGTCAGGGTTTGAGTCGCGCGACGTAGCTGTTCTCCACCGACAATCCGCCTAGGCCGAAGTATATGCCCAAGCCATAGTTTTGGTAAACGGTGTTGCCTGTCGTCATCGTGCTGCCCGGGTAGTTGAGCGGTGTCCATTTGGCTGGGCCGAATCCGGTGGCGGTCCGATTGACCGAGACAAAGGCGGGGCCGTTGGTGGTGGTGGCGATGAGGTTGTATCCGCCTTCGCGCCCGGTGATGCCCTCGAAGTGAGTGAAGCCGGGAGTGCTGGTATCGGCAAAGTAAGTCAGGTTGGTGAAGGTTCCCTTGCTGGTGTCGTAGTCGACAAGAAAAGCTGTGTTGGTGCCGTTGTTGTCTGCCCCGCCGGCGATCGTGTAGGAACTGCTGTTGCTGCCGTTCTGCCAGATGCCGTAGGCCGTGGTGCCGGACGGCGCGGTTCCGGCGTTGGTCGGGGCGAGGATCGTCCAGGCTTTGCTCGTGATGTGATAGATGAAGGCATTCCCGGTGCCGGCATTAGGGATCGGCTTCGATAGGTTTGTGGTCAGGTCGTAGTTGCCGACCACGAGGTCGCCCATCGTGCTATGGGGAATGGTGTTGCACACGCTCACGCCGACAGTGGTGAGGCTGTTGGTCGGGACATCGATCTGCGTCCAGTTGCCCTTGCTGCCATCTAGCGGCCCGGTGAACATTACGCCGTGATTGAGCGTGTATGGTGCGCCCTGCTTGTATTCGTAGCTGCCTACGATGCGCACGTTGCCCGCGCCGAGCGTCGGGTTGAAGAGGGCGGTGTTGGGACCATAAAAGAGCGAGCTGGTCACGGTCTGTCCTGGGAATTTTGGCGCGACCTTATAATAAGTCCCCCGGCCGGTGTCCAACGAGCCGAGCCACCATAATCCGCTGACGCTGATGTCGTCCTTGTTGAGGTAGCTTCCCGTGAGGATCACCTGCTTGGAATTGTAACCGCGCACACCGGTCACCGATTCGTTGTTACGGAGGATTTGTTCGTAGGAAATTTCCGGGGTGAGGTCGGAATTTATCAGCGTGGCCGAACCGGAGTATTCGGGGCCGCTGGGGCCGGGTGGGTACGAGGCAAACGCCATCGACCATTTCTTGCACTTGCCTTTGGCTGGGGCGATCGCGCCGATCTGCGCGAGATAGATTCCATCGGGGAGTCCATCAGCTGTGGCCGAAAAGATAATGTAAAGACTCCCGTCTGGCGCCACGGTTCCGCTCACCCAGAACGCGTCGGGTCCGGTGCTCGAACCGAAGAAATACCCTGCGGTGTAAGTGTTGATGCGGAAAGATTCTGCAGCATTATCGTAGAGAGCCGTGTCCTGCACAGACCACTCGGTGTCCTGCAGCCAAGCGTATTGATCCGAGCGGAGCGCGGCATCATCCTTGGCTTGACCAAGCGACGGGAGTTGCTGCCCAGGGGCCAGCTTGGTCATGTTGGCCCACTGCAGAATGTAGGGAGGACTGGCGGGATCTTTTGGGTTCGACGGCAGTGATGTCTGCATAGTCATGCACCACTCCCCGGCGACAAAGATCATGCGCCCCTTGGCATAATTGGTCAGAGGGCTGGAGATGCTGCCTTGCGGCGGCGTGATGATTGTCATGTCGATCACCCCAGCAGGTGGCGGAGAGATCGTCCCCGACATGATGGAATTGCTTGGCGAGTAGAGCGGAATCCATCCAACGGGAGTCAACTTCTCCATGCTCACTGTCGTGGGGCCATTAAAAATACCGTTGGTGCAGGTGAATTGGTAGTAGTTGCCGAATCTAATGCGCGTGTTGACAGAAGAGTCTCTGGCCACGACATAAGCGGTCATTTGCGGCGGCGGCACATACCAAGTGCCGACGCCCCCGTTCGGACCTCCGACAATATGATCCCAGTAGCTAGCTCCGACCGGGGGTTTTTGGTCAGCGTGCAACGGTTGGGTAAGCAGGGTCCCGAACGAGAGGATTGCGAACAACGAGTTGCGGGTCGATGGGCTGATGGTGACTATTTTCATAAGTTCAATGTGATCGAAATCGGTAGTGGTTCCATGGGGTGAAAGCCTACCTCAGACCATAGTGGATCTGGAGCTTGGCTAAGCAACAAGATTTCTCTAAACCTAGCAGGAGCGTTGCGAGTTTATGGTTGAGAGATTGAGCGCCAACGACTTGTCGATCCGGGCGCAGTCACCCCAAAGGTGAGGCAAGCCGATGATGCCAATCCCTCAACGCTCACCACTCAACTTTCAACTACGGTTTTAGGCTAAATCGGAATCATGCAGGTGAGCCTTCAGATTGTCTGGTCGCATTACCTCACGACGGCAGGTTGTTATAAATGAAATGTCTACGGAATTGCAGCAGGATTTGGCCAACCAATCGGTGCTGACCTTACGGCGCCGGATGACCGGCTTCATCTGAGCCGGAACCTTGCAGTAGGAATCAGGCCGCGAACCGACTCATCAGGAAACTTCCGCGAAGGAACGGGCTCTCTGTTCGGTGAAGTCCTTGCTGCGGAGGTTCGGAGAAGTAGAAGCGGCGTCCCCGCCGCTTGGCTTGTGCCAGCGTTCGATCTTGCCGTTGGACTGCGGGATGGGCTCACGTTCACCAAGGCGCGGTCGAGCATCATGAAGGTCAGCCGCCGGTAGCCTTTGCAGGGATGGGATACTCGCGGGCAAAGTCCACGACGGGCGTGGTTGCCCGCGGCGCGATCCAGTGGTCGCGGGTGTCGTGCGGGACCCAGTCATCCACCAACTCTCCCCAGAACGTGTTTTTAACCGCACATGCTCTTCTTCGACCTCGGCCAAAGCCTCGTTGCGCGTGGCTAGATTGCCTTCCGAGGAGGTCAGCTTGCGTCCAGCGCGCCACGGTGTCGCACGACGGCGAGCAGGACGTATGTTGCTTCGGCCAGCAGGAAGGCGAGCACATATGTTTCGCCGCCGACGCCGAATCCGTAGCTGTGGAGTCCCGCGCCGAGAATGTAGTTCACCCCATACCATGCCATGATGACGCCGGAGAAATTCACGATGGCCGCCACGGCGATGCCGAACTCGCCCCACCAGCCCGCCATTTTCCCGTGGATGGCCACGACATACATGAGCAGCGCAATGAAGGCCCATGTTTCCTTCGGGTCCCATCCCCAGAATCGCCCCCAGCTATAGTTGGCCCAGACGCCGCCGAGAATCGTGCCAGCCGCCAGCAAGATCAAGCCGACGAACATCATGCGGTAAAGCCACGCGTGGAGTTGACGCAGCAGCGGCGCTCGGTCCGGATGCCGGATGTAGTGCCAGAGGATGACGTGGGCGAAGCCGAGGCTGAGGGCAAACGCCGCATAGCTCAGCGTGATGGTGAGCACGTGAACGGTGAGCCAGAAGTTGTCGCGCAGGACGGGCACCAGCGGGTCCAGGCGGCTGGGCATGGCCACGGGCAGACTGCGAACGAGAAGAAGGCAGAGGAAAGCGACCGGCAGCGCGCTGAGCAAAATGAGCCGGTTGCGGTAGACCGCATAGAAGATCAAACCGAAAAGAACCGTGCCCATCGAGACCCAGACAATGGATTCATACATGTTGGTCACCGGCGCGCGCCCCGCGATGAGCACGCGCTGCAAGATCCCGTAGAGCATGGAAGCGAAGCCGCCTGCGGTGAGGGCCACCCCTCCGCGCAGCAACCAGCGGCGCGCACCCTGCGGGGCAGCCGCGGCGAGGAGGATGGCCGCCGCCGCATAAAGCCACATCGCACGATCGAAGGGTTTCAGCCGGTTGTAGTTGAGTTCCCGCCGGACCGCCGCATCGGACAAACACACCGCGGGGTTGAGTTCGCGCAGACTGGATTGCAGTTCCGCCGCGGCCTTCGCGAGCGTTGCATTGTCCTTGTTGTTGGCGGCCAAGTTTACTTGGCGCAGATTCTGCAGGATCGGAGTGGATGTTTCCGGTGGATAAGCGGAAGGCAGCTGATCGATGCCGAGCCATTGCGTGCCGTTCGCAGATCCCGGGGGCGGGGGGACGAGAAGAAATGCCGTGGTGTTGCCCAGCGCGTCAAACAGCTGCAGCCGACCGAGCACGGTTTGCGCTTCGATGTTGAGACGCGGGACCGATTGCCCGGCCTGCCGCAGGGCGGCGGCCGCTTGCGCGGCTTTGGTCAGTTCGCTTGCGGCGGCAAGTTCTTTGCGGGTGAAGCGCTTGCGTAAGGGATCGAGGCCGAGTTGCTCCACCAGCGGACGATAAGAAACAAGGATCAGCGGTTCGTCGGTGAAGTCGCGTGTCGCGTAAAAGTTGGCGAACGCAAAATCCGTTCCGCCAATCTTCGATCCGTCCGCAAGAATGGCCGGATCCCGTCCGGCAATTTTGATCAACGCCTCATGCGCAAAGGTGCCAAGGGGCTTGCGCCGCCCCGTATCCTGCACAACAAGTGCCTCCCAAGGATGGAGATCGACCTCGGCTGCAGAAGTGCGAGCCATGGGCAGGGCGAGGGAAAGAAAAAGGACGGCGGCGATTTTCATGCGGCAGAAGTTAAGGTGTTTTTACGCCGGGCTGGGCTGGCGCCAGTCATCTTCGCTCCTTCCGACGGTCGGCGGAAGATAAACATGGTCACCAATCCGGCACAGAGGATGAGGGATCCTGTCCACTTGGCGATCCAACCCGGATCGCGCAGAATCTGCACGGAACTTTGTGACAGGTCGTTGGGGTTCCACGAGGCTTGCGAGATTTTGTAGGTCAGGCCAGTGGCCGAGCGCCAGAAGGCTTGCGGATAATTCGCGGGCGTGTTCATCGAGCAGGAGCCGGTGTCGGCTTTCGTGCCATCGGGCAAAACCATGGCCAGATCACTGCGGAAGGAAGAGGGGTCGTCGGTCCCCTCGTTGCGCTCGACAACGAAATCCTCGAGAACCAAGCCGAAAGGAAGCGGGTAAATCTCCCAGCCGTACGAGACCTCGACAGGAAAAGCTCCGGTCGGAAAGCTCACCCTCCATCCAGCCCCGACCCATTGCGTGACCGTTTCTTCGCCGCGCGTCATGCGGATCTGCACGCCTTCCAGCAGCGGTTGCCCTGGGGGCGCAGGCCGATCGGTCTGCAGTTCCTCGAATTGGAAACCCGGTTGCGCGGAGGCGGTGGTTTGCGCTGCCTCGATGGTCCAGTCATTCCATCCCGTGCTCACGGCCGTCCCCGGTGTCATCGGCGCTTCGGCCACACTTCTCCCTCCGGCGATGATTTCGACCTGCAGCGAGCCATCGTTGGCGGCGCGAATGATGGCGCGGTTGGGTGCCCCTGCCTTGGGAGCCTCGGCGCCTGGGCCGACGAGATCCACCGTGATCAGGCCGAGGTCAAGTCGCGCATGGTCGCGGTCCCCGGCCAGCAGCCATTGGTCGACCGATTGTCCCATGGCGCGGGTTTGCAGGCGCACGCGCACCGCGGGGCGACCGTCCGGCGCGGGGGGCGGCACAAAGGAACCGAGCACGCGCGAGGAATGGGCTACAGCTTGAATCTGCCATCCGCCCGGGGTGGTCCATATGTCGGTGGGCTCCGGTCCGGGCACACGCAGCGGGGCGCGTCCGAGATGCATGGTGACCGCGCGGCGCGAATCCGGATCCCGCAAGGTGAGTTGGCGCTTTTGCAGGACAAGCACATTGTCCGGTGCGGAGTTTTTGAACAGCGTCATCGTCCCTTCGACGCCCCAGATTTGGCCGATGACCGAACCGATCATGACCGCGATGATCCCGAGGTGGGTGAGGAGAAAACCGGTGTGGTGTTTTTTCCACGGCCAGCGCGTGAAGGCGCTGCAGACAAGGTTGGCGGCGAGAAGAATGAGCCAGAGATGAAACCACGGTGCCTCGTAGATCCAAGTGCGCGCGGTGTCTGCGTCGAGCTTCGACTCGGCCAGCGTGCCGACGATGCTCATGATGATGAGAACGCTGAGCAGAATGACCGCAAGACGCAGCGATGCGAGGAATTGAAAAACCGGGTTTCGCTTCCAGGCATGCCGCGGCGGGCGAGAGGGGCCAGCGCCGGAAGGCATCATGAAGGAAGGAAGACTAGATGCCTCATTGCGGGTGTCAAGGAACGCTGGAGGAGAACTCTAGTCGAGGCGCCTTGAGATGCCGACGAGGTGCACGGGATGCCCGTGGTTGTCGCGCTCGATGAATATGTTTGTCCGGATGCGGCGGACTTCCCCCCCCGGTGGATTTGCGATAAATTCGTAGGTGTAGGTTGTCTGTGTTACTGGCAACTCGCTCAAAGAGCACATCAACTCAGAGAAGAAATCCCCCGTGCCTTCTTTCCATGCGATAAACAGCTCGTGCGGATCGGTGATCGAGGGGTCAATGCCGTTGATCTTGTAGTTGCTTGGACTCCAGTTGATGTCGCCAACGCCGATGACATGCTCGAAAATTCCGAAGTCGCCTCCTTCAAGGGTCGCGAGCAGTCGCTCTTTGGAGTTGAGCAAGTCACGCTCCGTTTCAAGTTCTTGCGTGATGTCGCGGTTGACGCCGAAAATCCGCAAGCACTTGCCCTCGCTGTTGCGCACGACGACATAGGTGGAGAGGATGTGGTGTGTCGTCCCGTCCGGCCAAGCAGCCATGAGCGACTGCTGGCCGGAGGTTCCCCCCTTGGCGATGAAACGTCTTAATTCGTAAGTCAGCCGTTCGCCCTCCTCGGGGGATACGCTTTTTGCCCACGCGGCTTGGGGACTCACTTCGTCGGGATAGCCATACATGGCGAATGTCTGCTTGTCCCAAGCAAGTGCGTCGCTCTCCGGTTCCCAGTCCCATAGGCCCACCTCCGCTATATCTGTTGCTAATTTCAACCGCTCGTTGCTCAGGTGCAGATTTGCGCCGATTTGCTGCAAGGCGGTAACATCGGTCAGTGCGGACAGGACTCCAAGCTGCTTTCCGTTCGCATCGTAAAGTGGCGCGGCCCTGAGCAGCACGTCGAGTGGGGTGCCGTCTTTTTTCTGAAACCGCAGAGAAAAGCCGTCCGGCGGTGTTTTTCCCTCGAGATGCAACGCGAAGGCTTGCTCGATCTCGGCAAGCTTATCCTGCGGCCAATAGGGATAAGGGGGCCTCATGGAGAGCGCCTCTGCCTCGGTCATGCCCAGCATCTGGCAGAATGCAGGGTTTACCGAAAGGGGGTGCCCGGCTGAGTCGACCGCGATGAGGCCTACCGTGACTGACTTCTCGATGGTTCGGCGGTAGGCAAGTTCGCGCTGCGCCTTCCCCTCGGCCGCCACTAAGTCGCGCTTTGAGTTCTGAATCTCTGAAATGTCGGTTACGGCACCAAGGATTGCGACCATTTGTCCATCCTCGCCCAGCATGGTCGTGACTTGGACCAACGCGTCAAAGCGCGAGCCGTCCTTGCGGCAGAAGCGCAGTTCGAAACCATGCGCGGGTGACTGTCCACGCAGCGCCAGTCCTAGCGCTTGATCGATCTTCTCGCGCTCCTCCTCCGGCCAGTAGGGTTCTAGGGGTGGTTTGTTCGCTTTGAGTTCATCTTCCGAGTAGCCGACGATTTTGGTGAAAGCCGGGTTTGCGCTTATGGTATTGCCCTGCATGTCGCGGACGACCAAGCCCACAGACAATGATCTTTCTATCGCCTGACGGAAGTCCAGTTCCCGCAAGGCGGAGCCCTCCGCTTGCCGCAACGATGTGATGTCACGCAGTGTGCAGGTGAGTCGATCGGAGAGTTTGGTGTGCGGATCCATCGTGACTTCGGCGCGTGCCTGCAGGCTCCTCGATTGTCCGTCGGGCAGCGGGACCTTGAATTCTGCTTCGAAGCTATCCCCCTTTTGTCTGGCTTGCTCGAAAACCGAACGGATGCCTTCGCGTTCGGGTTCGTTCACAGCGGAAAGCAAGGCGTCGAGGTCGGGCGGTCGGTCCCTGTCGCCCACCGATAGAAGCCTCAGAGCTTCCTGCGTCCATTCCATGCGGTTTTGAGACAGATGCCAGATGATGCTGCCGGTGCTGGCCAGGGACTGCATTTGATCGAAGGCGGCACGCATGCTCCCGGCGCTTGCCCCGAGGTTCTGCTCCGCCGTGATGTCGATTCCAAAGAACCGAAGCCCGTTCTGACCGGTGGTGGAGCGAGGACAGGGACGCCAGCGGACCCAGCACGTTTGTCCATCATGAGATAGTATCCGGTGAGTGAACTCGTGCTTGTTTGCCGGCAGATCGGCATGGCGCAGATAAACCGCCAGCTCCGCGCGGTCTGCGGGCACGACACGATCGAGGTAGTTGACTCCGGCCAGATTTTCCGGCGCCATGCCGAATAGTCGGCACAGTGCGGCATTGGTGTCCACGATCGTGCCGTCCGGGCCAATTTGAAGAAACATTTCGGCATGGGCGTCCAGTTGTTCCCGGTGGAGTTCGAGTTCTTGATGTAACCTGTTGAGCGTCCGGTTGACGAGTGAGGGTAATTCGATCAAGACATCCCTGCCTCCTCGGGTCGAGCCGGCCAAGGGATCGAGGTTGTGGAGACTTTGGGAGAGAGACTTTAATTTCCGGAATGAGGTCAAATGCAAGGCCAGCCAAACAAAGCTGAGGACTCCCAAGCAGGCGATGATGCTGCCGATCAAGTAAATGCGAACTGCGTGAGCAGCAGACCGGGCCGAAAGGCTTGGATGAGTGAGGCGAAGCACCGAGACGGTTTTTCCTCCTTTGTCATGGATGGGAGCATAACCCTCCACATCTTGCAGGTCGCCGGAGGTGCGGGGATTGGCCGGTGGAATGGCTGTGTTTGGCGGCAGCACTTCGAGGATCAGTCCTTTTTGGCGAAGCGCCTGCACCTCATCTTCGGACGGCGCCGATCTGGAGCCTGTCTCCAGCAGCATTGTCGTGAGTTCCATATCATCCTCGATGCTGTCCAGGTCAGCGAGCCGCGCTGTTGTGACGACGTGGTGTTGGGTCCATCCTAGGATCCCGATAAAGATCGCGAACAAAAGCGCGGCGCTCGCGCCGAAGACCGACAATTCCAACGAGGCTACCTCGCGTTGCGCAGGCAAGTGCTGTGGTTTGTTTTTCGCCGGACTCTTCACGGCAGGAGTTTGCCACAGGGGCGCTTGGTTTTCACGGCTTGGTTTTGCTTGCGTTCGCGGATAATGGTAATTTTTGGTGATGATGCCCGATGCAGTATTAGTCACAGGGAGCAGTCGGGGCATAGGTTTAGCCCTCGTCAAAGAACTGGCTTCTCAGGGGTGGCAAGTTTTGGCCGGTGCGCGTCATCCGGCCTCGGCGCATGCTTTGCAACAGGCCGCAAGGTCTGCCGCTCCGGGCACCATCGACATTCTGTCAATCGATGTGCGCAGCGATGACAGCGTGGCTGCGGCCGCCGAGGAGGCAGCGGCCAAAGTCCGCGGGCTTGATGTTCTGGTCAACAACGCGGGCGTCTTTCCGGAGGACGGTAACGAACAGCTGGAGCACCTTCCCCTCGAGTGCTTCGAGGAGGCGTTTGCGGTCAATGTGGTCGGCGTGGCACGGGTGACTCGGGTTTTTCTCCCGCTGCTGGGCCGCGCTGGGCATCCTCGGGTCATCAACATCACTTCTCTAGCGGGATCCGTTTCCGGCAAGGAAGATTCCCGGCACTATTGCTACAGTGTGTCGAAAGCCGCGCTCAATATGCTCACGCGCGCGATGGCCGCGGAGCTGCGCCCGCGCGGCATCACCGTGGTGGCCGTCACGCCCGGCTGGGTAAAAACCGAAATGGGCGGCCCCCGTGCGCCGCTGGCGGTTGAGGATTCCGCTCGCAGCCTGGCCAGCACCATCGGGCGGATCTCGCACCATGATGCGGGGCATTTTCTTGACCGCGACGGGCAAAAGGGCGTGGCCCTGTGGTAATTTCGTCTGGCCTGCGGACGCGGCGGACAGCATCTTCTTCGGCGCGATGAGTGAGACCAACAACCTGATGAGTGTGCGCTTGGAAAAGCGCGCGGAACTCGAGGCAGCCGGAAAGCAACCCTACGGCTGCGCCTTCCGTGTGGATGGCGACGTCGGGGAGGTGCGGGCCGGGTTTTCCGAGGGCGCGAAGGTTTCTGTCGCCGGCCGCGTCACCGCTCGCCGGGACATGGGCAAAAGTCATTTTCTCGACGTGAGCGACCACAGTGGACGTTTGCAGATTTACCTGCAGGACAAGGTGGTGGGTGACGAGGGGGTCGCGCTGTATGAGAAGCTCGATATCGGCGACTTCATCGGCGTGGAGGGGGAGTGCTTTACCACCAAGACGGGCGAACCCTCGGTCAAGGCCGAGCGCTTCGTCCTGCTCTCCAAGTCGCTGCGCCCCTTGCCGGAGAAGTGGCACGGGTTGCAAGATGTCGAGGCGCGGCACCGCCAGCGCTATCTCGACCTCATTTCCAACCCCGAGTCGCGCGATATTTTTCGCAAGCGCTTCGCCATCATTCGCGAGATTCGCTCGTTTTTCGAGGAGCGCGGATTTCTCGAGGTGGAAACGCCGATGATGCAGGCGGTGGCCGGCGGCGCGGCGGCGCAACCCTTCGAGACGCACCATAACGCGCTGGGGCTGGATCTGTATCTGCGCATTGCGCCAGAACTTTATTTGAAGCGCCTTCTCGTCGGCGGCTTCACCAAAGTTTTCGAACTCAATCGCAACTTCCGCAACGAGGGGGTCTCGCGCCGGCACAACCCGGAGTTCACGATGCTCGAGGCCTACTGGGCCTATGCGGATTTCGATTTGATGGCCGGTCTGGTGGAGGATCTTGTCTGCCGCGTGGCGGAGAAAGTTTGCGGCGGTTTGCGCATCGAGCACAAAGATGCCGGGGGCGAGGTGACGCGGGTCATCAATCTGGCCCGGCCGTGGCGCCGGGCGCGCTACCGCGTTCTGGTGGAGGAGGCGGAGCCGGGCTGGTTTGCCCGCGATGTTTCAGGCCGCCGGAATCGTGCGGTGGAACTCGGGTTGGATATCTCGCAATGCGTGGAGGATCATGAGGTGACGCAGCACGTTTTCGAGAAACTCGTCGAAGAGAAAAGCATCGATCCGCTTTTCGTCACTCATTGCCCGCAGGAACTCATCCCTCTGGCCAAGGCCAACCCGGGCGATCCGACGGTGCTGGATGTTTTCGAGCTCGTCATGAATGGGCAGGAGATCGCCCCAGGCTACTCTGAGTTGAATGATCCGGTGGTCCAGCGCCAGCGATTGACCGAGCAGTCGGGCGGAGAGCAACACAAGATCGACGAGGAGTTTCTTCACGCGCTGGAATACGGGATGCCGCCGGCCGGAGGCATGGGCATGGGTATCGATCGCCTGGTCATGCTGCTCACCGGGGCGGAGTCCATCCGCGAAGTCATCCTCTTCCCGCACCTCAAGCCGCGCTGACCGACGGTCAAGGCTGAGGAGGTTTTGTGGGGTGGGCAACGGCGCGCGCGGGATTTTGATGCTGGCGGGGTTGGGTCTTGGTATGGGTTGCCCAGCGGCCCCGAGGTTGCCACTATGGACTCGGTTATGCGGGTTCTGTTTTTCGCTCATCTCAAGGAGATCACTGGCACCCACTCCGCTGACATCTCCACGGAGGGCGTAGCTGCCAGCAGTCTTTGGTCGCTGCTCATCGAACGTTGGCCGGCGCTTCTCGCTCATCGTGAAGGGACGAGGTTGGCCTGCAATGGTATCTATGCCGAAGCGGATGCCATTTTTGGAAATAACGACGAAGTGGCTCTTATTCCACCGGTATCAGGAGGATGAAAGTCGATATAAAGATGACCCGTGCTCCTCTCTCGTCACGCGGGGTGAGCGTCGCTGATGGTCGCTGCGGTGCCTTGGTCGAATTTGCCGGCGTCGTGCGCAAAGAGGAAGGCGAGCGCATCATCGAGGGCCTAGACTACGAAGCTTATGAGCCGATGGCGCGACTGGAGATGGGAAAAATCCTACAGAGCCTCGCGGGCGAATTCCCGTGCGCTTCGGTGGAGGTGCAGCACCGGGTCGGCCTTGTGCCTGCGGGCGAAGCTTCCGTCATCGTCCGGGTGGAATCCAAGCACCGCGCTGAAGCCTTCGGCCTGCTCGCTGCATTCATGGATCGCCTCAAGGCGGATGTTCCCATTTGGAAGTCCGTGCCATGACAAACTCCGACGACGTGTGGCGGTTGCTGCGCGACCAGGTGGCGGCTCGCGAAGCGGTTGAGTGTCCCTTGGATCAGGCTTTTGGCCGCGTGCTGCGCGAAGATGTCAAGGCGCCCGAGGATCAGCCGGCTTTCGACCGCTCGGCAGTGGATGGCTTTGCCGTTAGGTCCGGCGACACTTCAGAGTCGTTTCGTATCGTGGGTGAGATCCGGGCCGGCGATTGGAAGCCGTCGGATTTGCCAATCGGCGAAGTGTTGCGTATTGCCACGGGAGGCGCGATCCCGGGCCCGGGGACGGAGGTCGTGATGCTCGAGGATACGGTCGAGGATTCTGGAAAAGTGCGTCTTCTCCGGCGGGGTGGAGATCACATCCGGCGACAAGGCGATGACGCCAAAACAGGTGAGGTTCTCATCCGCGCTGGGACGACGCTGACGGATGGATGCATTGCGCTTCTGGCCAGCGTTGGTTGTACGAAGCCCCTCGTCACCCGGAAACTGCGTGCGCGGCACATTGTCACCGGAAATGAAATCATCGATCCCGCGCATTTCCCTTCGCCGGGTCAGATACGCGATGCCAACTCTTCGCTCGTCGCCGCATGGTCCGCACTGCATCGCCTCGAACTGCGGCAGCACAGGGTGGGGGAAAATGCGGAGGAACTGCGCGCCGGCATGGATGGGGCAGAGGATCTTTATTTGATTTCCGGCGGGGCGAGCGTCGGCCGCTATGACTTCACCGAGCAAGTTTTGCGCGAAACGGGTTTTACTCTGCTTGTCACAAAAGTGAACGCAAGGCCTGGCAAACCACTGCTCATTGCGCGGCGTGGTGAGCAGTGGGCCTTCGGTTTGCCCGGCAATCCGCTTTCCCATTTTGTTTGCCTGCATGTTTTTGTCGCCGCTGCCGTTGCCTCGATGCATGGTGGTGCACTGCGTCCCGAATTGCTCCAAGGCACCTGTCTTGACGAGGTCGCCGGCAATCCGCGCGAGACCTGGTGGCCCGCCGACATCGAGATATCCGGTCTCCGTCCCCTGCGCTGGGCGAGTTCTGGAGACATCACTTCGCTGGCCCGAACCCGTGCGCTCCTCCGTGTTCCCTCATTTGGGCTCGCCGTTGATTGCGCGGCAGAGTTTATTAGGACTACATGAAGGAGCTATCGCATGTCGGTCGTGATGGCGCCGCGCGCATGGTCGATGTCGGATCCAAACCGGTGGTCGACCGAGTTGCTTCCGCCAAAGCCACGCTGGTCTGCTCCACGGAAACAATCCACCTGCTCAAAACGCACGCTCTGCCCAAGGGCGATATTCTCGCCGTCGCTCGTGTCGCCGGGATTCAGGCGGCCAAGCAAACAGCGCTCCTCATTCCGCTTTGCCATCCGCTCTCGCTCGACTCGGTCGCCGTTGATTTCCAGGTAGGCAGCGGCAGGATTGATGTGGTCTGCGTGGTGAAGATACAAGGCCGCACTGGAGTGGAGATGGAGGCGTTGACTGGGGCGTCGATCGCGGCTCTCTGCCTTTACGACATGGCCAAGGCCGTGGACAAAACCATGAGGATCGATGGCATTCGTGTGCTGCAAAAAGAGAAATCAGGCGAGTGAGCAGATGTTCCTTGCTCCGGCGCACGTAGTAGCCGATAAAGGATGGTGTCCGTCGGGCGTTCTGCCTGTGCTTTTGGCAAGGCGGGCGCAAATTTCATGGGTTTCAATGAGTTAGGTTTGTCCGATCCGGTTGTTCACGGCGTCCAGTCGATGGGTTTCGTCGACCCGACCCCGATTCAACTGCGGGCCATTCCCGTCATTTTGCAGGGCAAGGACCTGCTGGGATCGGCCCAAACCGGCACAGGCAAGACCGCCGCCTTCGGCCTGCCGATTCTCAGCATGCTGGGATCCCATCAGGAAAAGCCGCGGTGTCTGGTTCTTGAGCCGACCCGGGAACTGGCCATGCAGGTGGAAACCGCCTTTCGTGATTACGGCCGTTTCAGCGATCTGCGTATTGCCCTGCTTTACGGCGGCGTAGGCTACGGCAAGCAGCGCGAGGACTTGCAGCGCGGATGCGATATCATCGTGGCCACGCCCGGACGGCTGCTTGATTTCATGGAGCAGAACGAGGTGCCTCTCGGCGGATTGCAGTTCCTCGTGCTCGATGAAGTGGATCGGATGCTCGACATGGGTTTTCTGCCCCAGGTGCGCCGCATCATCCAAAAACTTCCGAAGACACGGCAGACTCTTTTCTTCTCCGCCACGATGCCAGCGGAAATCGAATCCCTGGCAAAGTTTGCGGTCAACGAACCTGAAAAGATCGAGATTGGCATACGCATGTCGCCGGCCGAAACGGTGACCCACGCCTTTTACCCCGTGGCCATGGACCAGAAATACGAATTGCTCTCAGGTCTGCTCACCGCGACGAATTTCGACTGTGTTCTGGTGTTCTGCCGAACTAAGGATGGAGCCGACCGCATCGCGCGCCAATTGAAGAAGGAAAATCACTCCGTGGTCGCGCTGCATTCTAATCGTACACAGCGCGAGCGGGAAGAGGCGCTGGAGGGCTTCAAGAGCGGACGCTACGAAGTTCTCGTGGCGACGGACATTGCTGCGCGTGGTCTTGATATCGCCGGCGTTTCCCACGTCATCAATTACGATATTCCTTCGCACCCGGAGGATTACGTCCACCGTATCGGACGCACCGGTCGCGCCCAGGCTGTCGGCGACGCGTTCACTTTGGTCACAGCGGAGGATCTGGCCATGATCGAGTCGGTGGAGCGTTTCATTGGCATGAAAATCCCACGGCTCAAGCTTGATGGATTTGACTACAGATACACCACGTTACTGGATCCGCGTGCCACGCACGTGAAGGCTCGATCGGCCGGCGGTGGTCGCCACCGCAGCGGCTACTCCTTTGGGATCAAGCGTCGGCGCTAGGCCTCGGGGCCGAGAGCAAAGTTCATGGCGGCGCTCCAGTCGATTTCCGGAAGTTGCGCGATGACTTCATTGTGGTCGGCATGAGGTGCCGTTAGCAGCAGCTTGGGTCCTGAATACGACTCGTAAAGTCGACGGCCTGTTTCCATCGGCACGACCTGGTCGCGGCCTGCGAGGATGACTACCATCGGCCCATGGTAGCGTCGCAGCCAATCCGCCGAGGGATAGCGGTCGCGAAGGAGCCAGCCTACGGGGAGCAGTGGATAGTGATGCTTGGCTACGGCCACGAGGCTGTCAAAAGGCGTGAGGAGGACAAGTCCTGCCACGCGCTCGCTCGCCTCCGAAGCAAGAGCGCAGGCCACCCCCGTTCCGATTGATTCGCCGACCACGATGGTCCGAGATGAACGCCTCAGCGCGCGGAGCGCTTCAAGGGCCGCCGCAATGTGGCCTTGCTGGGAGGGCTTGCCCGGTCGTGCCCCGTATCCGGGATACTCCAAAATGTGGATCGAGATGGCCCGGTCCTTGGCTGCGTTGCGCAGGATGGGGATATAGGCCGCCCTATGCACCGCATAGCCAGCGTTGCCATGCAGAAAAAGAATGTCGGCTTGCGGCCTGGGGTCATCGGGCGCGGAAAGAGTTTTCCAGCCGATGATGTTCCCTGCGTCGTCGCGCCAAGCCTCCAACCCCGCGCGGGCGGCTTCGGTTCCCAGTTTGACTGCGTCGGATCGTGAGGGGAAGTACAGCATGGAGCGTTGGTTGATCACGCAAAAAACAAATAACGATGCGCCGATGATGATGGCCGTGCAAACAGCGATGCACAAGTGACGCGCGAGGACGAGCGCCTTCACCGAGGGAAGAGTCGGCCGTGTTCGCGCAGCAAGTATCCATCCGTCATTCCCGCAACGTAATCGCCAGCGGCGCGGTAAAGTCCGCTGTTTGGCACACGCCGCGTCGCCTCCCGTCCGATCTGGCTCGGATCCGCCAGGTAGGCGCCGAATACGGCGGCCAGCAATTCGCAGGCCCGCTGGTTGGCGCCGCTTACTTCAGGATGGAAATAAAGGTTCTTGTAGAGGAATGCGCGGAGTCGGCCCGTTTGATCGGCGATGCCCGGGCTGTAGCCAATGAGCAACTCCGTGTGGCGGCGCACATCATCTGCGCTCTGCACCTCGGAGGACCGGATGCGCGTGGCGCTCCACTGCAGAACATCTTCGATCAGGTGATTGGAAAGGCCGCGGGAAAGGGCGAAACGGGCCTCCTTTCCGCCGAGGCCTGACAAATCGACTTCATTCGCTGCAGCCACCATCGCGCATAATTCCACGCTGCTAACCTGCGCGGGATCGATCAACCCCGCCTCGAGCCCGTCCTGCAGGTCGTGCGCGTAATAGGCGATCTCATCGGCCAAGTCAGCGATCTGACCCTCGAGCGTGGCGCAGGCGTAGTCGCCTAAGTCGGCCGCAAACCGGGTACTGGTGTGCTTTTGTACGCCCTCAAGAACTTCGAAAGTAAGGTTGAGTCCCTCGAAGTTGCGATAGGGGCTTTCGAGCAGAGTGACGACCCGCAAGCTTTGGTCGTTGTGGTTGAATCCGCCGTGGTCTTTGAGCAGACCGTCGAGTGTCTCCTCTCCAGAGTGTCCGAATGGGGAATGCCCCAAGTCATGGGCAAGGGCGACGGCTTCAGCCAGATCCTCGTTGAGAGCGAGCGCCCGGGCGATGGTGCGACTGATCGCCGCAACTTCCATCGTGTGGGTGAGTCGGGTGCGATAATGGTCGCCGGTGCCATTGAGGAACACCTGGGTCTTGTACTCCAACCGTCGGAATGCGGAGGAATGGATGATCCGAGCCACATCGCGTTGATATTCCGTGCGCCATCGGTGAGGTTCTTGCGCATGGGTCCGCCCGCGCGAATCTCCGGACTTCTGCGCGTAAGGCGCGAGGATTTGCCTCTCTAGTTGCTCCGCCTCGTGCCTTGAGCGTAGGGCTTCCATGTTTCAGGAAAGGCGCAGTCCGCTTTGCGGATCGAAGAGCAGCAGACGCGTCGGGTCGGCGCGGAAGAGCATGCGGTGCCCGGCCTCGCGGGGACTGATCAGGTGGCGACTTCGGCAAATGAGCGTGTCCGCTCCGGTCTGCAGGTAACATATCGACTCCGCGCCGGTGGGTTCGACGATATCGAGGTGCGCGGAAAAAGTCGCCGCATCAGGAATCTCGCCCGGCATGAGGGGTTGGAAATCCTCCGGCCGGAGTCCGAGCAGGACTTCCCTTTGTCCAAAGTCACTCGCGGCCGGAAACTCGATTTCGACGGAGCCCTCTCCATGCTCTTGGAAAAGTGCCTGCCCCTGATTGTTTCTCTTCAGGTTGCCGCGTAGAAAATTCATCGAGGGGCTCCCGAGAAATCCCGCCACGTAAGTGTTGACCGGATTGCGGTAGAGTTCGAGCGGCGCGCCGGCCTGCTGGATCGTGCCGTCGCGCAAAACGGCGATGATGTTCGCCATGGTCATGGCCTCCGCCTGATCGTGGGTGACGTAGAGCATCGTTGTCTGCAGCCTTTGGTGCAGCTTGACCAACTCCGCCCGGAGCTGGGCGCGCATCTTGGCGTCGAGGTTGGAAAGCGGTTCGTCAAAAAGAAAGACACGCGGTTGCCGGACGATGGCTCGGCCCACGGCGACCCTCTGCTGCTGTCCGCCAGAGAGCTCCCGCGGTCGCCGGGCGAGCAGCTCGCTGATGCCGAGAATCGCTGCCGCTTCCTGCACGCGGCGCAGGATCTCCGCTTCGGCCAGTCCGCGCACTCGCAAGCCGAAGGCCAGATTGTCAGCCACGTTGAGATGGGGATAGAGCGCGTAATTTTGGAAAACCATCGTCACGTCGCGGTCGCCCGGAGGTATGTCGTTGACGATATTGCCGCCGATATAGATGTGACCGGAGGTCACGTTTTCCAAGCCCGCCACCATGCGCAACGTGCTGGTCTTGCCGCAGCCCGAAGGGCCGAGCAGAACCACAAACGAACGGTCGGGGACTTCGAGATTGAGGTCGACCACCGCGGGAAATTCCTCGCCGTGGCGGCCGTGGTAGATTTTGGTGACGTTTTGGAACGTGACGCTGGCCATGTAGGATCCGGGTGCGTCCCGGTGGTGACGAACATCACCATGCGTTCCCGTTCGCACCGAGACCAGCCCAAAGAGGAACCGTGGATCTTTTTTAGCCGACCTTGACTGGCTTGAGCTTCCAGATGTCCTTCGCGTACTCGGCGATAGTTCGGTCGCTGGAAAATTTGCCCACGCGGGCCGTGTTGAGGACGGCCATCTTGGCCCAGCGCGGCTTGTCCACGTAAGCCTTGGAGACAAGCTCTTGCGCCTTACAGTACGAGGCGAAGTCGGCGAGGCAGAGGAACGGATCGTGGTAAAGCAGGTTGTCGCGCAGCGGTGCCAAGACGTCCCGGTTCTCGCCCTCGGTAAAATAATCTGTACCGAGCCAGTCGATCACCGCAGCCAATTCCGGATCGGCCTTGTAAAACTCCGCCGGGTTGTAGCCTTGGGCCTGCAGCTGGTGCACTTCGTCCACGGTGCGGCCGAAAATAAAAATGTTTTCGTCCCCGACTTCCTCGCGGATTTCCACATTGGCCCCGTCGAGCGTGCCGATGGTGACAGCTCCGTTGAGAGCGAGTTTCATGTTTCCCGTGCCCGAGGCCTCCTTGCCTGCGGTGGAGATTTGTTCGGAAAGGTCTGCGGCGGGAACGATGCGCTGGGCGAGGGACACGCGGTAATTGGGCATGAAGGCGACCTTCAGCTTGCCGTTGATCCGGGGATCCGCATTGATCTTTGCGCCGACGGCATTGATCGCCTTGATGATGAGCTTGGCCATGTCGTAGCCCGGGGCGGCCTTCGCCGCGAAAATGAAGACGCGGGGAGGCATGTCGAGGTTCGGGCTGGCGATAAGGCGATGGTAGAGGAAAAGAATATGCAGCAGGTTGAGGTGCTGGCGCTTGTACTCGTGCAACCGCTTGATCTGCACATCAAACATGGCGGAGGGATCCACCTCGATGCCGCACTCCTCAAAAATCCGCTTGGCTAAGCGCACCTTGTTGGCGTGCTTCACCGCCATGAACTCCTCGCGAAAAGAGGCGTCTTCCGCCAGAGGCTCCAGTTCTCGCAGGCGTTCCAGATTTCTTTCCCAACCGCCGCCGATGTTGCGAGTGATCAGGTCGGCCAACCGCGGGTTGCAGGCCAGTAGCCAGCGCCGAGGCGTGATGCCGTTGGTCTTGTTGTTGATCTTCTGCGGCCACAGGTCATGGAACTCGGGAAAGAGCTTGGTCTTGATGAGTTCGGTGTGAATGGCAGCGACGCCATTGACCGAATGGCTGCCCACCACGCTGAGATTGCCCATGCGGACCATCTGGTCGTTGCCCTCTTCGATCAGCGACAGGGTGCGCTTCTTGTCCGAGTCCCCGGGCCATTTCTTCTCGACCTCGTCGAGGAATTGTTTGTTGATCTCGAGGATAATCTGCAGGTGGCGCGGGAGCACCTTCCGAAAGAGTCCGGCGCTCCACTTCTCCAAGGCCTCCGGCATGAGGGTGTGATTGGTATAGGCAAAGGTGCGCGTGACGATGCCCCACGCTTTTTTCCAGGAGAGACCGAACTCGTCGGTCAGCAAGCGCTGCAATTCAGGTATGGCGATGGCAGGGTGGGTGTCGTTGAGTTGGATCGCCACCTTGTCGGGCAAAGTATCCCAGTCGGCATTGTCTTTCTGGAAGCGGCGCACGATGTCGCGGAGCGAGCAGGCGACGAAAAAATATTGCTGGAGCAGGCGCAACTCCTTGCCGGCCTCGGTGTGGTCGTTGGGGTAAAGAACCTTGCTGATCGTCTCGGCCATGTTTTTCTGGCGCACCGCTTCCTCGTAGCCGCCACGGTTGAAGGCGTCTAAGTCGAACTCCTCGGGGGCCTTCGATTCCCAAAGTCGCAAGAAGTTAACCGTCTCGGTGCCGTATCCCGGGATCGGGATGTCGTAAGGCACTCCGATCAACTTGCGGCAACCGGTCCATACAGACTGGCTGTTGCCATTGTTGTCGGTGACGGTTTCAAGGTGCCCGTAAACCGGGATTTCCTGCTTGTGCTGCGGTCGGATAATTTCCCAAGGCGATCCGTATTGGATCCATCCGTCGGGCAACTCTACTTGGTAGCCATTGCGGAACTCCTGCTTGAAAAGGCCGTACTCATAGTGGATGCCGTAACCGATCGCGGGCAGATCGAGCGTGGCCAGCGAATCCAGAAAGCATGCGGCGAGACGTCCCAGTCCGCCGTTGCCTAGCGCCATGTCATATTCCTCGTCTCGCGTCTCCTCGAGGGGGTGTCCGAGGTTGCGGAGGGCCTCGGTGACTTCCTCAAGCACACCCGCCGCCAGCATGTTGTTGACGAAGAGACGCCCCATGAGGAACTCCATCGAAAGGTAGTAGACGCGGCGCACGTTGGCCTCGTTGTGCACGGCGAGGGTCTTCATCATCCGGGCAATAACGATGCGCTGGATGGCCATGGAAGTGGCGATCCACCACTCGCGGCGGGAGGCGGTGACCGAATCCCGGGCGAGGGTGAACTTCAATTCGTCGATGATTTCCTGTTCGAGGTTGCCGGGCGTGATTGTTTTCATGCGTGAATCGGTCAAGTTATTGGAGGTGGGCGGGCTAGCGAACAAAAAAATCGCCGCACAGGCGCCATACAAGTATTGACATTGTCATGATATCTAGTCCGCGGGCGCCCGGCGCCTCGAGCCCAAGCCAACCTATTCTGGTTGTTGGCGCGGGGCTGGCCGGACTGACCTGCGCCAAGTCGCTGGCAGATTCGGGTCAGCACGTTCTTGTGCTGGAGGCATCTGACCGACCCGGCGGACGGGTGGTTTCCTCGGAAATCACGGAGGGCTTTATTCTCGACCGGGGGTTTCAGGTATTGCTCGACTCTTATCCCACGGCGCGGCGACATCTCGATTTTTCCGCCCTTGGAGGTGGGCGTTTTCGCGCGGGCGCTCTTTTTGTCGGGCACGGGCGTCCTCAAGTCTTGGAAAATCCACTGCGAAATCCCTGGTCGGTATTTGCTGCCTACCGGTCGCGGTTGATGAGCTTTCCGGACAAAGCACGACTGGTCTTGATGGCGGCGCGAGCGTTGCTCCACGCGAACAGGCACGCAGGATCTGAGCAGTCCACCGCCAGCCTGCTCGCGGCCTCTGGATTCAGCGAAGCCTTCATGGAGAATTTCGCCGCACCTTTTTTCGGAGGTGTCTTGCTTGATCCTGGGCTGGGCGCCAGCAGCAGCCTGTTTCTTTCCTATCTGCGGCGATTTGTCACCGGACGCACCATTCTGCCGGGCGAGGGGATCGGAGCTATTCCGAGGCAACTAGCCTCCGCGCTGCCAGCGGGGGCCTTGCGCTTGTCCTCGCCCGTCGGCTCGATCGCTGTCCGGGACAATCACGTGGAGGGTATTGCTTTGGTTTCGGGCCAATTCTTGCCCTCGCGCGCCGTGGTGCTGGCTGTGGAGGAACCTGCTTTGTGCAAGCTGCTCGGGAGCGGCACTCCTCGCGCCGCCCGGTCTACCGCAGTCCACTATTTCGCCGCAGATCGTGCCTGGTATCGTGGCGCATGGCTTTGTCTGCCCCCTCGGCGAGAGGGCAGCGCGGTACTTCACGCCGCATTGGTCAGCAACACCGCGCCAACCCTGGCACCCTCGGGGCAGCATTTGTGGAGCGCGACTGTGTTGCTCGACCATCCGCAATCCTCCGATGCGGATTTAGTTGCGAGGGAGATCGCTGGATGGTTCGGGGAAAATCCCGCCGCATTGCGCCATTTGGGCTTCATCACGGTTCCCTACGCCGTGCCGGATCAACCGCCCGGCTTCGCCACCCGCCTGCTTCCGTGGCCGGTCCTGCCGTCCGGAGTTTTCATCGCGGGTGATGCGGTGGCGGGAGCCAGCATTGATGCCGCCATGGCCAGCGGGGAGGCTGTCGCCAAGAATTTGGTTCCATCCTCACCCGACAACTGATTGGTTATGTCGCGCCGCGCATGAAAAAAGCCATCCTAACCCTGCTGCAAATTGCTGTCACAGTCGGGCTGCTCTGGTGGGTTTTCCACGATCCCGAAAAGCGCGCGCAGATGGCCGAAGCCGTCCGGCAGGCGAACTGGTGGTGGCTGGGGGCCGGGGTACTTGTCTTTTTCGTCTGCACCCTGCTGGCCACCGTGCGCTGGCAGGTGCTGCTCGCGGTCCAGGATATCCACATGTCCTGGTTGCGGACGTGGCAACTCTTCATGATTGGGATGTTTTTCAATCTCTTCATGTTGGGCTCGACGGGCGGCGATGTGGTCAAAATGTTCCTCACCATGCGCGAAGCCCAAAACAACCGTGCCGCGGCGCTACTCAGTGTCTTCATGGACCGCGTGATCGGCATGCTTGCCCTCATCTTCATGAGTCTGGCCTTTCTCTATTTCCGCTACGACCAACTCAACCACAGCCAAGGAAGCGCGGCGCTGCTCACCACGCTGCTCTGGCTGCTGGCGGCCTCGATGCTGATCATCGTGGGCATGTTCGTCTTTTCCGCGCTGGGCTGGGTGCATTACCTGCCTTCGTGGACACCGATGCGCGGGCGCATCGTGGAAATCTCGGCTGCCTGCCACATGTATGCCAAGGGGTGGCGTCAGACTTTCTGGGCTTTCTCGGTTTCGTTCCCGCTCTTCGCCATGTTTTTTATCACGTTCTACTGCGCGGCTCGGGCCTTCGACGCCCCCCTCGGCATGGTCGATATTTTCTCGGTGCTGCCCATTGTTGCGGTGATCACCGCCATCCCGATCAGCGTTTCCGGCATCGGGCTGCGGGAGAGCCTCTTCGTCTCCCTGCTCGCGCCTTTTGGCGTGAGCGCGGCCGTCGCCACGCTCATCTCGGTGACAGGTTTCCTCATCAACACGGTAGGAAGTTTAGCCGGCGGCCTGATTTTTCTTTCTTACCGTTCCTCGACCAACGAGGCCATCCATCTGAGTGATATGGCTAAAGAGGTCGATGGGGTAGAAGACCAGATTGAGCACAGCGAGTGATTCTGGCTGCCCGTTGCGGTTGGGGCTTTCAGTAATTCGTGCCCACTTCCTTGAGCAGTGCTTGATTCAGCCGAATGCCGGCTTCGAAGCTTTCCAGCGGAAAATTTTCGTTCGGTCCATGCGCGTGGCAATCGGGCGCGGCCAATCCAAGAAGCAGGGTCTCGCTGCCGAGAAGTTCGTGGAAGGTTTGCACGATGGGGATGCTGCCGCCTTCGCGGACAAGAGCCGGTTCGCGCCCGAAGGTCTGCTCAAGAGCGCGGAGCGCTGCCGCGCACCACGGGCTCCGCAGGTCCACGACATAGGGCAGTCCGCCGTGACCGCGGACAATTTCCATCTCGACGCCTCTGGGGAGGAGATTCTGCAGATAGATTTCCACCAAGTTGAGCACCCGGTCGGGCTTTTGCTTTGGAACCAAGCGGAAGCTGAGTTTCGCCGAGGCGACGGCCGGCAGCACTGTTTTGCTGCCCGCTCCCTGATACCCGCTGGTCAGACCATTGATCTCGGCCGTCGGTCGCAGGCCGACTTGTTCAAGCGCGGTGAAACCGGCTTCGCCGGCCAGCGCAGGCGCGCCGCTTTCCCTCAAGATATCCGCATCGGTCATGGGCAAACGCGCCAACGTCGCGCGTTCCACCGGATCGGGTGGAAGAACGTCGTCGTAAAATCCGGGCACGGCGACGCGCCCGTGGTTGTCGTGGAGGCGACTGAGCATGAAGACGAGCGCGGCCGCCGGATTTGCCACCGCGCCGCCGAAAATCCCGGAATGCAGGTCGGTTCCCGGACCACGCACGATGACCTCCATCGTGGCGATGCCGCGCAAGCTTTGGGTTAAGGTTGGATAATTTTCTGCCACCATCCCAGTGTCCGAAATGGCGATGACATCGCAGCGCAGTTCGTTGCGGCGCGCGCGGATGAAATCGTCGAGGTTCGTGCTCCCGACCTCTTCCTCCCCTTCGATGAGAAAGATCAGGTTGACCGGCAGCGTTCCCTCCGATCGCAGTAGGTGGATTGCGCCGAGGACGTGCGCGAGGATTTGGCCTTTGTTATCCGTGGCCCCGCGAGCGAAGACTCGGCGGTTGCGCACGGTCGGTTCGAAAGGCGGGGAGGTCCATTGCTCGACCGGATCTTCCGGTTGCACATCATAGTGCCCGTAGATGAGCATCGTCGGTCTTCCGGGGACCTCCGGCCCTCGGGCCATAACGGCGGGATGTCCGCCTGTTTCGGCCACCTCGGCGGCAAACCCGCCTTGGGACAGCAATTCGCGCAACCATTCGGCGCAGGCGCGCATCTGCGGTCCGTATTCGGGATTCGTCGACACGCTGCGGAACCGCAGAAAATCAAAAAGCAGGTCCAAATCAGAAGCGGAAGAAAAAGAGAAAGAGCGCTCAGTTGTGGGCTGCATAACGCTATGGGTAGTGTGGTTGGGCGGAAAACACCACAATTTGTCGGGTGCGGGGTTGCCAATCCCTCGGTTGGCGCCTAAAAATTGGTTTTGTCGGCTTTATCCCCATGTTTCTCAAATCACTTGATCTCCTAGGTTTTAAATCTTTCGTCAACAAGACGCACCTCGAATTTCACGAGGGCATCACTTCGGTCGTCGGCCCGAATGGGTGCGGCAAGTCCAACATTCTCGACGCCATCCGCTGGGCCCTCGGCGAACAGTCGGCCAAAGCACTGCGTGGCGGGGAGATGGCCGATGTCATTTTTAGCGGAACCGACTCGCGTTCCGCCGTCGGCATGGCCGAGGTCTCGCTGACCTTCGGTGGTTGCGCCGAGCATCTCGGCACGGATTGGGAGGAGGTTTGTGTCACGCGGCGCATTTTTCGCGACGGCAAGGGCGAGTATCTGCTCAACAAAGCGCCATGCCGCCTGCGCGACATCCACGAGCTTTTCATGGATACGGGGATCGGTCGCAGCAGTTACTCGATCATGGAGCAGGGGAAGATCGACCTGATCTTAAGCAGCCGCCCCGAGGATCGCCGCGCCGTGTTCGAGGAAGCGGCCGGCATCACGAAGTTCAAGGCGCAGAAGAAGGAGGCGCTCCGCAAACTCGAATACGCTGAGGCGAATCTCGTCCGCGTCAACGACATCATGCGCGAGGTGAAGCGCCAGATCGGTTCGCTGCAGCGTCAGGCCGGCAAGGCGCGTCGCTACCAAGCCCTTTCGAGCGACCTCAAGGTGATGGAACTCAATTTTGTCCGCCGACAGCACGATGGTCTGGCCGGCGCGCGCGAGGAGATCGCCAACAATCTCGGCTCCCTCGAATCGCGCTGGAACGAGACCGCGGAGGCCCTCGAGGAGGGAGAGCGTGCCGTGGCCGGACACCGCGAACGTCTGACTGAACTCGAACTGCAGGTCGAGGCCTCGCGCCAATCGATGCAATCCCTGCGCGACCGCATGGTGCAGGCGCAGAGTCGCGCCTCGCACAACGAGGAGACCTGCGCGCAGTTGCGCGAGACTATCGCGCGCTGCGAGGCGGAGATCGTGGCGGCACGGGAACGTCAGCGCGTGCAGCGCGAAGAAATGGGCCGCACCGACGAGCAGGTGATCAAAGTGGCGGCGGAACTCACCCAGCGCGCGGCTGCGTTGGATGCGCTGCAGGCCCGTTTGCGCGAGAGCGCGGGGCGCCGCGAATCGTCGCGGCAGTCGCTTGAAGCCTTGCGCGCTGAAATCAGCAAGGCGGAAAACGAGTCGCTGCGCTTGCAGGGGGAGCTGGCCGGGCTCGAGGCTCGCCGCGATGCTTCCCAGCAGCGCATCGAGGGGCTTGAGGCCGAGGGGCGCCAACTTTTTGAACGGCAGTCGGGTGCGCGCCAGCGCCTCGAGGAAACCGCAGCGCAGGTCGCATCGGGTGCTGAAGCCCTGCACGCGGCGGAGACCGCGCTCGATGCCGCCGAAGCCGCCCTCGAGGGCGGGGAACTGGAGCGGCAGCGCCTGGAGCAGGAGCTCTCGGCAGCCCAGCGCTCGGTCGCACAGATCCAGTCCCGCCTCGAAGTTCTCGAGCAGCTCAACCTTGAGGGCGAGGGCGCCGCGCCGGGCGCACAGGCGGTCCTGCGAGGACTTGATCGTCCCGACCACTTCAAGCCCGCCGTGCGCGGGATGCTGGGCAGTCTCCTGCGGGTCGAACCCGGTTTCCTTCCGGCAATCGAGGCCGCCCTCGGTGCGCGCGGTGACGCCATTGTTCTCACGGACAAAACCACAGCGCGCGAAGTCCTCCAATCTCTTTACGACCACAAGCTCGGCCGCGCGAGCGTGGTTGTCCCCAACGGAAGCCATGGGCCGGAGCCCGGCGTGGCCCCGGAGGGATCGCTGGGATGGGCGGCTGACCGCGTGCGTTGTGACGGTGATGAACTGCATCGCCTCGTTCGCGGCGTCCTGCAGGGCGTCGCCCTCGCGACGAACTTGGAGCAGGCCGCGGAGTTGCGCGCGCGATATCCTGACGTCTCCTTCGCGACGCAGCACGGCGAACTGATCGACGCGTCGGGAATTGTGACCGGAGGCCGGGCAGGCGAGGGAAGCACGTCTGCACTGCAGAGGCGCGACGAGATTGTCTCGCTGGGCAGCCAACTCGCCGTGGTCCAAGCCGATCAGGTCCGGCATGAGGCCGCCCGGATGGCTGCGCTCTCCTCGCGGGATCGCCATAAGGAGACCGTCGAATCCGCGCGTATCAATTTGCGCGGCAAGCAGAATGAACTGGCTGGATTGCGCGCGAATCATAGCTTGCTGGAGAAAGAGTTGCAGGACGCGGACAGCCGCGCCGGCGCCCTCGGGCGCGAGCAGGATCGCGCTGCCCAGGAACTGGCCGGAGCCAAGCAACGGTCCGAGGAAATTTCCGCTCGGGTCGCCGAGTGCCGGAAGCAGGCGGAGGATGCCTCGGCACGATCCGCCGCCGCCATGGAGGAGGCGGAGCGAGAAGCGGGGGAGGTCGAGGCAGCAGGAGAACAGTTCAACGAGCTTCGAGTTCAAGTCGCCGCGGCTCGGCAGTTGGAGGAGAGCCTGCAGGCCCAGCGGGCCCCCATGATCAGCCGCATTGAGGAACTCGAGGAGACAGCGCGGCAACGGGAGAGCGAAAAATCCTCGGCCCTCGAGCGTGTCCGCACCGTGGAGGAGCAGACGCAGCAGCTGTCCGGGGAAGCGACCGGACTGCAGACGACGCTCGCCGAGCGACAGGTCAATTTGGATTCGCTGCAAAACGAGCGCGCCGGCTTGCAGGCCGAAGTGCACAAAGCTGATGAGCTGTTGCGGACGAAGCGCCGCGAGCATGGGGAGATGCAGGACCAGCGCGGCAAGCTGGAGGTGCAGGCTGCGGAACTCCGGCTCAAGGTGGAAAATTTGGAGGAGGACATCCGCCGTCGCCATCATGTCGAACTGGCCGAGATCCAACTCGACAGCTACGCGTTGCACTGCGCCGTTCGCGAGCAGCGCAAACGCCGCAAAGCGCGCCCGGAGCAATCGAGCGGCGAAGTCGATGGCGAGATCACCGAGGCGGTAACGGACGAGGCGTCGGCGGATGTCGCCGAAACGGTGGAGGTTTCCACGGAAAGTCCCGAAGCGGAACTGGACTGGAGCGAGATCGAAATCTTTGTCGCTGAACTGCGCGACAAGTTGGACTCGATGGGTCCGGTCAATATTGACGCTATCCAGGAATTCGACGACCTGCTCGACCGCCAAAAATTCTTGGACGAGCAGTTTGCCGACCTAACGAATTCGAAAGCGGAACTGCTGGAGGTCATCAAGAAGATCAATGCCACCACGACGACGTTGTTTGCGGAGACATTCGGGAAAATACGGGATAATTTCCGCGATACCTTCAGGGAGCTCTTCGGCGGAGGGAAGTCCGATCTCGTGCTGATGGATGAGGCCGATCCGCTGGAGAGCGGGATCGAGATCACGGCCAAGCCGCCCGGCAAGCAACTGCAAAGCGTCTCGCTGCTCTCCGGCGGCGAACGCACCATGACCGCGGTGGCCCTTTTGTTCGCCATCTACATGGTGAAGCCCAGCCCGTTCTGCATCCTCGATGAAATGGATGCGCCGCTGGACGAGTCGAATATCAATAGGTTCCTCGCCATGCTTGACCGGTTTGTGCAGCAGAGCCAGTTCCTTGTCATCACCCACAACAAGCGCACGATTTCCAAGGCGGATGCGCTTTATGGAGTCACGATGGAAGAGCAGGGAGTCAGCAAGCTGGTCAGCGTCAAATTTGTCGACTCGACCGGAAAATTTGCCACGTCCACAGCCCCGTCCATGGCGGCGGACAATCCGGCTGGCGAATTGGAAGCCGCTGACGTCTAGGAGGATTTCCTGTGGACGTTTCCATCTTTTTTCCGGCGGGCGCTTCCGGAGATTGGGCTTCTTGGGTTGCGCGCGCTGTCTCGCTCGTCGCGGGAGTTTGGCTCCTTTGGTCGGCGCTCCGTTCGGCTGTCGTGGTGATGCTGGTGCCCCGCCCGACCTATCCGCCTTTGGTCCGCCTCGTCGCGCATACCACCCGGGCTATCTTCGATGTTTTCGCCCGGAGGTGCAGGACTTATGCAGAGCTGGATCGCGTGCTGGCGGTGCAGGGCCCGGTCACCGTCCTCTTTTTTTTGGGGATGTTCCTCGGTATTTTTGTCGCCTCGTTCGGGTGCATTTTTTACGGAATCGGCGGTCTTTCGTTTTCGCACGCTCTGGCGCGCGCTGGCTCAAGCATGACAACACTTGGGTTCGACGAGGCTCACGGACTGTGGGGCATGGCAGTGATGATTGTTGCCGCTTTCATGGGCAGCACGGTGATCTCCGTTTTTATTGGGTTTCTGCTCACTCTTTATGCGGCCTATACATTCCGGGAAACAGGCATCACCGAACTGGCGCTGCTCACGGGGGAACCCCCTTGGGGCCCCGAGATGTTGGTGCGAGCCATCCGCACCGGCGGCGGCTTGGGTGAGCCGAGGGATCTGGAAAAGTGGATCACCTGGATGTGCAACCTCCGGGTGAGCCATTATATTTATTCGATCTTGAACCACTTTCGTTCGCCGCTTCCGCGGCGGCATTGGGTGCTGTCCATCCTTGCGATTCTCGACGCGGCTGCCATCCGCATCGCTGCCGGACAGGGCGCGCCGGATCTCGCGCTCGTCCGGATTATCGCCGAGGGGTCCGAGACACTGCAAATGCTCAGGCGCAGCCAAATGGAGCGGTTCGCATCGATCCATGATTATGAACCGCTCGGCACATGGGATATCGAAGCCGAGATTCTCTCGCCCGATCATCACGGCAAACCAACTCCTGATCCCGGTATCACCCGCGAGGAGTGGGACTGGGCGATGCAATTTCTGGAGTCGAACGGGTTCCCCCTGAAAAGTGCCCGTGACGAGGCGTGGGAATCTTTCTGCTGGCTGCGCGAGCATTATCATAATGCGGCTTATTACCTCGCCTCTGAGCTTTGCGCCGTCCCGGCTCCTTGGTCCGGTCCGCGGCCGAAGATGCATCGTGAGGCTGCTGTCACGCTCTGGCCGGAACTCGGAGGCCGCCACCCGGCAGGGCCCCGCGTCTAGATTTTTTTCTGAGCCTACGAATTAGTTTGAACATCTGCCCCTGTGTGGGAGTCTTATAAACCTTGATGAAACTACTACTGACCATCGCTGTTACGGCCATCTCCATGGCCGCCATTGCCGCCTCATCCTTCGCAAGTGACACCTGTGGAGATTCCTGTAAGGACAAGGACAGCAAGAAAGACAAAGACAGCAAGGAAAAGACCGAACAGGGTTCGGCGAGCTAGTCTCGTAAAAGTCTCAAAGAAGGCGGTTGGGTTATCCCGGCCGCCTTCTTCTTGTTTTGGTGGAACGGCTCAGGGCGTGTCTTTCGCGCAGCGGAAGCCCACGTGGCTGCTGCCTGTATCCGGCGGGGTGCCACGGCGTGCGCTCGGGCGGTAGCTCTCGCAATACGAGGGGGCGCAGAGGAAGGAGCCTCCCTTGGTCACGCGTCGTTCCGCACCCGGCACGCTTGGGGGTGAGGGATCGCCAGAGATGGGTGTTTCTCCGTCCGCCGTAAGAGGGCCCCGCGGGTCGCAGCAGGCTTTCTGGTCCGAGGCTCGCTCGGCAAATGTGTCCGCCCGATACAAATCGCTGCACCAGTTCCACACATTGCCCGCCATGTCATGCAGTCCGTAGCCGTTGGCGGGAAATGCTCCCACCGGCGAGGTGCGAAAATAGCCGTCTTTTTCGTCATTGTGA
>Ga0209190_1000092_pt1 | contig 58055 bp, 57 predicted proteins | sample M_140205_XF_Meta_FD_187315 | JGI IMG/M metagenome (GOLD analysis project Ga0209190, IMG submission 187315) | Freshwater microbial communities from Lake Montjoie, Canada to study carbon cycling - M_140205_XF_MetaG (SPAdes) (version 2) | ecosystem: Environmental > Aquatic > Freshwater > Lake... | reverse complement strand
TTGTATTTTTCGTCTTTTTTTCCAGTTAATCTGCCCTGATTATTTGATACTAATTTATTTATTTCAAATAGAAAAGTATATTGTGTAATAAGTAGTTTATGTATTTGCTTAAATGACGTACACGCTTTTTTAAGATTATCTTGATCTCTTTTATCTAAATCTAAGATATCATTTATTGTTTCAATTATTTTGTAATACTCTTTGTCTAAACCAGCGGTTGTAGAACTTAATTTTCGTATTATTAATGCAATATGTTCCATTGTTTTATTTCCATATGGCTGTTCTAGATTAGTTATTTTCTGTTTATTTGCTTCAACTTGTAAAAAATCATTTAGATATTTTACAATTGCATAATTATATTGAACTTTATTAACAGGTTGTGTTAAGGCTGCCGCATATGTACTCTTTGTTAAATCACTTAAAGGTTTAAAATTTTGCGCCTGTAATTTATTTATAAATGCATCACTCATCATTAATATTGGTTTTAGTTTTAAAATTTCATCTTTAATTTTATATATATCTGTTATCTTCAAGCTATAATAAACATCTACTGTAATAGTAGCCATATCATCACTTATTTTAGCAGTATATGTACGTTTGTATAAAATGTTTATAGGAGCAGCAGGAGCAGAAGCAGGAGCAGAAGCAGGAGCAGGAGCAGGAGTAGCAGGAGCAGAAGCAGCAGCAGGAGCAGGAGCAGGAGTAGCAGGAGCAGAAGCAGCAGCAGGAGCAGCAGGAGCAGCAGGAGCAGAAACAGCCGCAGCAGCATATTTGGCTTCAATTTTAGCTACTTGATTAATAGCATGTTGAGCTAATGCAGCATCCTTTTCTTCTTGAGTATGATTTTGTAATTTACTTTTAACATTCTGTTCAATTTTATCCTTTATAAGATCATATTTGAATATGTATTCATTATTAGAACTACGTACTGTTTCATAATGATATGCTCCAGGATTAATAATCATAATAAAAGGTGTATCAATTGGTGGGTTTGATAGCATCCAGATAAATATTCCATCACGTCTAAAACCATAATATATATTAATTTTAAATTTTTCAGCAAGATAATCAATAACATCATCTTGAAGTGCAACACTCTCCCTTAATTCAGTTTTCATTTTTTTTATTGTGGGTGTTTCGGTTGGTTCATGTAATACTAACCATAATAAAATAATTCTTCTAAAATATGATGCAACTATATCTTTATCTTTCTGTTGCAATCTTCTAAATTCAGAACTAACTCCCGTTAAAAACGCATGAATTAAACAATCATTTCTATTTGCACTCGTTTTAACTACTTTATAATCATTAAAAGTATATGTATCTTTTAATGGTTTTTCATTAACTGATAAGTCACGTTTTATTTCTGTTATGTCATTTTTTGACATTTGTGATGTTATTTTTAAAACCCATTCATCAATCTCTGTATAATTAATATTGTCTTTAAATACAGAATCTATTACGTCAAGTTTATAGTCAATATCTATAGATTGTGACTGTGTATTTATATTATCTTCTGTAGTTGAACTATTTATCAAAAACCCCCCCCTTCCATTTTCTAGTTTTTATATAATTCTGTAATTTATTACTACTCATCTACTTATTACAAAAGAAAGAAGATGTAGTGATAGGTGTATCCGCAGGTAAAATCCGTATCACCTGATATTTACTAAATCGTTCATTCCATTGGACTTCTACAGGCAGACTTGTACCATTTACTTCATTTACTGCGTTTAAACATTTCTCACGAAGTAGTATAGATAATGCCAATGTAGGAATAGCAGCAACACCAATTAGTTTATCCTCCAAAGAATACAATGAATAATTATCGGGCAGAACACTAATTGAAGCCGTGCATCGTGCTGTTAATACTTGTACAATAGTAGGGCTACGTTTCATTGTCGGTGGAATAAATTCAACTTTATGATGAACAGTGACCGTATCTTTCCAATACCATCTAGGGTGACGAAAATGATCAGGCTGAATAATCCAATAAATATGAGCATTATAATGATGCGGCCAGTCTTCCAATGAAATCGGTTCTACAATTTGTACTTTACATTCCATTAATGGCTGTTTAGGTGGAAGAGATTGCCAGAATTGCTGTAGGCTCTCCCACCGTTTAGAATAAGCCTGAGTAGACCATAAATCTTTACCTCTATAAATTAAAATATCTTCAACCTGAACAAGAGATTCACCTGCAAGTAAATTGGCGAGACAGATCGTTGGACCTTCATCATGAAAGCCAGGAGGCAAAATCCAACGAAATGTCATACCTTCTTGGCGTTCAGGCCACCAAATACACGGAGGAAATCCATCCAAAAAAATGAGATATCCTGCAGGACGTTTATCAAACTTCGGCCATACCCACAGACGTTCCTTAGAAAAAGTAGGTTTTGCACGAGAATATGGCATATGAATTTCCATACGGTCTTTCAAAAAAGCAAACCCCCTATAAAGGGATTCAATCGCAGAGATATGTTGACTATCCAGGCGATGGAATCTAGCCACCTTTTTCTTCTCAAAATGCTGTTCTGAACTACGAATACTCATCTTCTATTGTATATTATCTATAATTCTTTAGGTTTTTATATATTATACAGATAAATGCAATGATTTTTTGTATTTATTAATTACAAAGATAATATCATCATATCGTCCATTGACAGAGCGCCGATCATAGACTTCAATAAATGGTTTTAATTCATCTGGAGTTATTTCACGTAATTCATCAATCCATGCAATATCTTGAACATCTTCAATCGCAAGAATTCCATCATCTTTTAATAACGGTAAGTACAAATGAATAAATGATATCATGGATGGCAATGTATGTGGTCCGTCATCAAGTAGGATATCAAATTTAATATTTTTCATTAAAAAATTATTTACAATAAATGAATGCTTATATGCGTCAGTTGATGTATATAAATGAATACGTGGAACATCTACAATACATCGATGTACATCATTTACATGAATAATATCACATGCATGTATATTTGCATTTGCAAAATACATATGCCACATCCGAATACTTCCACCATTTTCATGAGGCACAGGGCCAATTCCAATTTCTAGAACATCTGTTGCAGTTAAGCGTTTTGGTGCAAATAGCATTTCATACACAGGTAGATATGAATGTACAGTATTTTTATCAGTCAGACCATTATCACAACAGTCCGTTAACATCTGTGATAATTGTATTATTTTTGCTTTATATTCAAATTAGTCTAGATGAGTATAATAATCAGATAGACGCTCTAACGCTTTCTGTCCATCTTTATCAACCACGGTATATAATACCCAGCCTTCTTGATTATTAGGACAATATTCAATTAGATCACCAATGATAACAGATGATTCTTGGAGTTTCTCCTGAATATCCAAAAATTCAAATATGATATAACGTGGCATTTTGTGATTGTTCTGATATTTTAGAATTATAATTTGATTCAATTTTTTCTAGTGCTTTTATTGCGTCTAGTGCTCTTGTTGCGTCGAATGTGTTTGCGATGTCTATTTCGTCTAGTGCGTCTACCGCCATCATGTTCTGATTCTTCTTCTGATACTCTTACCCATTCTTTGTTACCATTATTTAACAGTAGTTCGTATTTTTCAGGTTCTTGATGTTGAGAGTGATGTGTAACAGTACTACCTACTATATAGTTAGTAGGATTGGTCAATATATTATGTAGTTGTTGTTCATTGTATACATCATAATCATATCTACTAGTCCCTCGTTCTAGTCTCTCTCTATTATGTGCAGCTTGTACATCTGCAGCAGCCGCTGATGCAGCGGCGGCATCAGCTACATCAGCTGCATCTTTTGCTGCTTGATTTGCTTCATTTCTTTCTTTCCTTAGTAATCTTCTTTGTAGATTTCTGAAGCTAGATGTATCTCCTATTTCTCTTTTACGAACTGCTGTTATTCTGGATATTGGTTTGGATTTTGGATTAATTGGTGTAACAGATTGTATTGGATTATGTCGTTTTCTAACTTTATTAACTAATGACATTTTTCCAAATACACTCATTTTCTATTTAAACAGAGAGAAATAAAAATGCCATATTTCTAACTAAATTAGCTAATGTCGGAGATTAAAATACATTTGAAGTTTAATGTTTTCGGCGAATGCGTCGAGTACCGCCATTATAAGAATTCATTTTATTCATAATAACAAACTCCTTTTGCCCACGTTCATTTTCAACAACTATATATATTTTAGGATCACCTTGAGCATTAGTTTCAAGTGAAACTGTACTACCCACTACATAATACTTTGGGGATTTAATTATACTCTGAAGATCATTATAATTAGTAGCTGTCATATGTCGTGGTTTTTTTGCACCTTCTATATGACGCCGTTGATTGGCTGTAAGTGGTCCTCTTCCCTCTCTTTTACGCAATAGTTCCATAGTAGTACCATGATGTTTAGGTGATCCACTATATACACCAATTATATCTTCATAATTTTCTTTTTCTTTTTTGAATTGTTTTTTATTTTCAATTCTTTTTCGCCATCCAGGGCGTCGTGTTATACGTAGTAGATGTGACTTATCTTTTGGTAAACCAAATGATTTATTTAACCAATAACGTGGTTTAGATTGTAAAAGTGGTTCAGATTGTAAAAAATTTGTTTTTTCTTCATTTTCAGCATTTTGTTGTGCAAATTTTGCATCCATACGTGCTCTTCGTTCTGAAAGTACAGATGCTCTTTGTTTTTTATGCTTATTAATATTAGCTTGAGTATGAAATCTACCTAATTTTAATTTTGTGAGAGGGGTTTCAATTTGTTTAGATTTACGACTAACACTACTTGGTGTAAATCCCACTTTTTTGGCAGATCTGGAAATAGTTGGAGTTACTTGCATATTTTTTTTTGCATAGTTTATAACAGGTGTTCCAGATGCATTTGCATTATAGTTTATAACATGTGTTCCAGATGCAGATACATTTTCAGCCATTATCTATTAAAAAGCAGAAAAAGTAGTATCATTAAAGCTATCATTTGCAAAAATACCAGGCATAAATTCACCACCACCTTGAATGAATTCTTGGCTGAATTGCTGTGAATTATCGGATGAAGTCTGAACATGATTTGATGCAACTCCACTCTGAACTGCTACTTGATGCTGATCTTGTGGAGGGGCAGGGCGAAATGAGTTTTCAGGATTACGCATTCGTTCAGGAATATTAGAATTTTCCTGCATTTCATTGTAAGGATCCGTTGCTTGAGGTTCACCAAATACAACTACATCATTGCCACTTTGACTAGGAGGATTTGGACCGGAAGGAACTGCTACTCGTGAAGGATATAGAGGTGCTTGACGAATTTCAACAGGGCCTGGTGCAGGTAACTGAAACTTCTCAGGTAGATCGCTAGGAACTTCAAAAAATTTATCACGTACTAAAAAATAAACTACAAATCCTGCTAAGAGTATCCCAAATAGCACCAGCACATTCATTGCTTCTTTTTTGTTCCATGAAAATCCAACCATATATTTTGCACGTCTTAATGAAGATTAATCATGAAAATCAATTTAACAAAAAATTGATTCCTCCGGATCACATTAACTAATTAGTTACATTCCGTTAATTATTTTCTAGACGTACAGAAATGGTTAAATATATCTGCGAGATTTGCTCCAAGCTTTTCATGCAAAAAGGGCATTATGAATCTCATAAAGCACGCAATCGCCCTTGCAAGAAAGATAATACGATTGAAATGATCGTTGAGCAGAAAGTGCAGGAGGCACTAGCAGGGCAGAAAGTGCTTGCAAATATTATCATTCAACCTGAAGAAATGAAAGAGCCCGTTACGATCACAACTCCTTTTATGAAATGGGTTGGTGGAAAAACGCAAATATTGGATAGTGTATTGAAATTATTTCCCAAGAAAATCAAAAACTATTATGAACCATTTCTTGGTGGTGGCAGTGTTCTCCTAGGACTCTTGTCTCATATACAGCACGGTAACATAGAGATTTCAGGTAAAATTTATGCATCAGATTTGAACTCAAATTTAATTGGATTATATAAAAATATTCAACAGTATCCTGGCCGTATTATTACTGAAATTAAAACACTCATAGATGAATTTAAAAGTATCAATGGTACATCTGTAAATCGCAAAGCATCTACTTTGGAAGAAGCTCAGACATCTCCAGAGTCATATTATTACTGGATTCGTTCAAGATTTAATGCATTTACACAAGATGAAAGACAACAACCAACTGCATCTGCCATGTTGCTATTTATGAATAAAACGTGTTTTCGTGGAGTATATCGTGAAGGTCCAAATGGTTTCAATGTTCCATTTGGAAACTATAAAAATCCTGGCATTTTAGATGAAGTGCATATTCGCCATGTTTCAGAACTAATCAAAGATGTTGTATTTACTCATTGTTCATTTACAAATGCCTTAAATGAGGTAGAAGAAGGCGACTTTGTATATATGGATCCTCCATATGCACCTGAAACTGAGAAATCATTTGTCTCATATACAGCAAATGGGTTTAATTTAGAATGCCATAATACATTATTTAAGATATGTGAAAAAATGAATGCGGAAAAAATAAAGATAGCAATGAGTAATGCGAATGTTAAACTTGTAAGGGATGCATTTCCATCGCCTGTATATTCTACACAAATAATATCATGTAGAAGGGCTATTAATTCTAAGAATCCAGAATCTAAAACGAATGAAGTGCTAATTACAAACTAAGTGGGATGTAATGTTTCATAAAATCAGGGCGCATATAAAATGCTCTTGATACAGAGCCATGTCCTGAACCTTTTGTTCTGTTTTGAAGTAATTGGCCATTACTAGAACTAAATTTTGCATTTTCAATAAAGTTAGTTCTAATCAATTCATAATCTAATTTTATAATCGTAAAGATTTCCTTACAATCTTCATTATCTTTATCAAGAATTTTAGGAGTCATAAATTGAATATTATTTCCATCACGAAGATAAGGAACAATTAACATTCTACTCATTTTTTTATAGCATTTGGATGCTTCAAACTCATTTGTTTTAAGTTCATCCTTAGAAAGCATAGTTATCGCCATAGATTCCTTTGGAACAAGTATTTCTTTTTTTGTTTTCTTATCTTTTCCTTTCTTCACAGGAAATAATTTAAGTTCTCCATCAGAGCAGTCAAGACAATTTGATGTATGAGGAATACCCAGTATCTCTTCTAAGAAGAGTCCAGGTCGTCCTTTATTCTTGGTAATGGGACATTTATATTGTTGTCCAACAATAGGTATAATCTTTGCATAAATCTCGGCAATGGTCTGAGACATTCTTAATTTTGTTGTTTGATTATTTTTAGCAGTTTATTAATTTCAATTTTTATCAATATCAATAAAAATTGATATATTATCTAATATAGTATTTAAGTATCCGTGCATATAATATATAAATGCCAACTTTATCCACAGTTGTTCTTAAAACAAAAGGTGATGTTGCAAAAGCTAATCTTCAGCTAAGCGCGGAAGGTAATCTTACAATGGAAGCTATTCAAAAGTTCTTTAAAAAGAAAGAGCAGCCCGAAATTATTTGCACATATGAATATGATAATCGATTTATCTATATTTTCGGATATAAGAAAGGTAAAAAAGGAACTGAAAATAAACTAGAATTGCCAGAACCATATACAGAATCTGTTATGTTTGGAGATGGTCTTGTTATAACAGCACACACTCGTAATTGGGAACATCCTCTTCCATTTACTACAGATCATTGGAATTTGTTCTATACAGAAGGGGCAATGGAAGAAGAGGAAGATGATGTTCTATCTGAAAATGAAGATGAAAAAGCTCTAGCAGAATTATTTGATGATGAAGAAGAACCTGAAGATGTAGATGTAGATGTTGATTTGGATGAAGAAGAAGTACCTGTTCATAAAAAGAAAATGGACTATCCGAAATTAGAAAAAGATATTATCTTAGTAAAAGATGAAATCTCTATTCATTCAGAACCATCTTCGCATCCGCTTCGTATGAAATGTTTGGAAAATCTGAAATTCTTAGAAGAGAATTTTACTAAAGATGATATTCTATCTTTAGAAAAAAGCATATTTGAATCATCTTTAGAACGAGCTAAGAAATATTATATTGCGTGTAATTGGAAATTGGTACCATATCGTGAAGTGTATCAACAAATTATGCGGTTTATTATCTCTAATTTGCATCCACAATCACCTGTTAATAATACACGCCTTATGGTGCGTATTTTAGAATCTGAATTAAAACTTACTGATATTCCATTCATGTCTAGCTATGATGTCTTTCCTGAGAAATGGTTTGCATTAAAGGATAAATTAATTCAACGTGAGCAGAAGATTCTGGAAGGAAATAAGAGTCGTGCTACCGACCAATTTAAGTGCCGTCGATGCAATAAACGTGAATGTACATATTATGAACTTCAGACACGTTCTTCCGATGAACCGATGACAATCTTTATCACTTGTTTGAATTGTGGTAAGGAATGGCGTCAGGGTGGATAATATAATAATTATATAGATGGATAATACATCAGCTAATTCTACTTATAATACACCATCTAAATCAAATTCTAATAATAGACGTAGAAAACGTCTTCAAAGATTACAAACTAAATATAAAAATATGGTATAGGTAATAAATATGGTATAGGTAATAAAAATAGAACTCGTAAATCGCCATTTAAATTACGATTAAATTTTAATGTTCCAATAATTGATACAATTATAACGGATGCATTAACATTCTTTAAAAGGCGTGTTAATAATAATCAATCAGAACATCCATATGGTTATGCAGGATTATGTGGTACAAGTCAAAGTGCCATATACTGGTCATCTATTAAGAATGGAATTCATCCTAATAATATTAAATTATTAAATGCTGGTACATTTGTTTTAGGTGCAGTACATGCATTTGCAATTATTAAAATTAAGAATGAATGGTATATTTGTCATTTATCATTTAAACAATTTATTTTTAATGATGAAGAAGTAGAACAATTATCATCAGATTTAGATCAATTATACAGAAAGTATTATGTATTATTAACAAAATCAACCATGCAATAAACTATTTTAAATATTGTACAAGACAAACCGCAAACTATATTAAAACAAACATTCCTAATACACTTCAATATATAAAAATTACTACTACGAATAATAGTATATATAATACAGTTATTTCTGCTAAATCAGACATGGTAGATAATTCATGTAGATCAACTATTCGTGAATGAATTTAATAGCGCTATTGCTTAAAATTCTTAATTTTAAGCTGTACCAGCCCTGAATGGAGCGCTATTGCTTAAAATTAAGAATTTTAAGCTGTACCAATTGTCCTATTCAGGACAATACTATTGCTTAAAATTCTTAATTTTAAGCTGTACCCCCATCACTCTCTGTATCACATTCTGTTGCTTCTCAGTTGGAACCGATGTTTTATTTTCAATATCACGAAAAGTATTTACAGGAAATGCACATTTTGTATCTGCATCCTTCTGTGTAAGTTTGAGCTCTGAACGCCGTTTACATAACGCTTGAAGAGATTCTACCTCAACTTGTTTTTTTACTACATGAAAATCTCCATCGTCTACATTTTTTGATTCTCCACGTCGTTGTAATGGTTTAGTAAGAGAACTTTTAATAAGAACAACTGGTTCCCACTGTTGGAAATCCATTTAAGTGATAAAGGATATAAAACTTTAGATTATAATAGATTGCGGCGGATATGTATACAGTAAAAAATAAGGAGTATAAAAATATACCTATTTCGGTATCACTGTTACATGTTAAAAATTATATGAATCTAATAAAAACAAATTCAAAACGTCGTTCAACGAGTGATCAAGTCAGTGAAAAAAATAAGATAAATAATAAATTTCTTGCAGAATATGCAACTCTTGATAAATAATTATAGAATAACTAAATCAACTAATCGCCAATATTCAAATGTTCCATTGGGAAGAGGACGTTTAATAATATAAGGTAAACGTTTCTGTTCTAATTCCAATCGTGCAATATCTCTAACATCGCTGATATGTTTAGGTACTACAACAAATGGAGCAGCTCCACGACTAATTTGATTTGCACGCAATCCAATAATCTTCGTTCTCTCGAAATTTGTTAAGAAAGGGTATGTCCGGTGATTCGCGTCAAGATTATCACCGCCTGGTACTGCAAATTTTTGTTCTAATTTAGGAATAACTGCTTCAACATAATCAAGCACACACTCAGGATGTTGTTCGTATAATTTTCTTAATTCTGGTTTCATATCGGATGATTCATCGTCTAATACATTATATAATTCATTGGTATCTTCGGCGTCTCCATCATATTCAGGTACATCTTCGTCGGCCATATCTAAATCTAATATATATAATGTATATTTAAATTATCAATTTTTATTTAACCCATTTGATTTTTTGTGCATCATGCACTAAGAATCAAATCGCACAAAAGTGTAATATAAAGATATTTCTTTAACATCTAGTTATGATGGATCAGTCTGATCTATCCGATATGCTTCCAACTCCAACTCTAGCTCCAGCTCCTACATTATATGAGTCATTTGACTGTATGAATTTACATCAAGAATTGATTCGTGGTGTATACAGCTATGGTTTTGAATCACCATCTCGTATCCAACAACTTGCAATTGTCCCTATGAAAGAACATAATGATATAATTGCACAAGCACAATCAGGTACTGGTAAAACAGGTGCATTTACAATCGGTTCATTGTCAGTTGTAGATGTATCTATCAGAGCCCCTCAAGTATTAGTCATATGTCCTACACGTGAATTAGCTCAACAAATTGAGAAAGTTGCATCTTCTATCGGATATTATATGAATTTGCGTGTTTTATCTGCAACAGGTGGTAACCAATTGCGCAATGATATTCAACTATTAAAAAACGGTGCGCAATTTATTGTAGGAACCCCTGGACGAATTTTTGATTTGATACGTCGCAAAGAGCTTAAATTAGAACACATTAAATATTTAATTTTAGATGAAGCCGATCAGATGTTAGAAGATTTATTTTTAGAACAAATTAAGGCAATTTTAAACAGTCAATTTCCTGAAACTACCAAACTTGCACTATTTAGTGCTACTATGCCCGAACATATGCTTCAAATTGCAGAGCGATATTTACAGAATCCTGTACGAATTCGTATTGCAAATGATGATGTTACTTTAGATGGTATTAAACAATATTACGTTATGATTGACCATGAAGAATGGAAATTACCTACTCTTCTAGATATTTATCAACATATTACAGTAAATCAGGCAATTATTTATGTGAATAAACGCCAGAAAGCAGAATGGCTAGTAAAACAATTAGCGATTAGTGGATTTACAATTGAATATATTCATGGTGAAATGGAAGTAGCAGAACGAAAAAAACATATGGATAACTTTCGTTCTGGCTCTACACGTATTCTTATCAGTACTGATTTATTAGCACGTGGTATTGATGTTCAACAAGTATCACTTATTATTAATTATGATATGCCTATTCAACATGAAAATTACATACATAGAATTGGACGGTCTGGTCGTTATGGACGAAAAGGTCTAGCAATTAATTTAATCTGTACAAATGAATTGGATACAATTGCAAAGATTGAAGAATATTATAGTACAAAGATTAATGAACTTCCTGGCGATTTGAATTTATAATCCTCGAATATCATATCTACAACATGGACAATGAACATTAGTTTCAAACCATCTATCAATGCATTCGCGATGAAACATATGACTACAATGATTAATTGTACGTGTTTCTTGTTCTTTTTTCAATTGATCTTGGCAAACTGCACAATTATCTGAAATATCTGCATCTAATGCTTTTAGTGTAGTACTAACACTAATTTGTTCTTCAGTAGGAATGACTGGAACATCTTCTAGAAAATCATTAAGTTGTTGCGAAACTTGTTCACCAAATAGACTTGAAATTACATTTTCAATATTAAATTCATCACCTACTGAAATATAACGAAATGAAATGTCAGGTCCTCTTTCATTCATATGGGCGCGACGACGTTGAATACGTTGAACAGGTCTACTAATAGGATTATATCGATTATTATCTAATTGTTGTCGTAATGGTGCAATCCTATCATATTGAGGCTGATGTTCTAAACTGGATTGAAATTGTTCTTGATAGTATGGATATGGATTTACGTGATTTGAAGTATCCCGTGCAATATTTATAACATATTGTAATACATCGGATGTTGTTTGAAATTGTTGATGATTATATAGTAAATCTGGAAAGTGATTGTGCAAATCATTTAATAGTTGAATACGATATGGATTTGACATGATATATAATATATATAATATATTATAATAGGAACTTAAGTCCTAATTACTCTCAAAATCATAATGAATCCTCTACCACCTATGGCTTTAAAAGGCATTGTCGGTATTGAAAATATGGGAAATATGTGTTATGTGAATGCAATTATTCAATTATTACGTACATGTCAAGACTGGAATATATTTTGTTTAACAAATTCTGTTGAAAGTTTCAATAATAAAAAATCGGTATTGGCATATAAAGATATAATTGCAACAATTTGGTCAGCATATCGTCCAGCATATGTTCGACCACTTGCATTTATTTCGGAAATTAGAAATGTAGTTCAAAATACTCCATATGCAATGTTTGGAACTCATATGCAACAAGATGCACATGAGTATTTATCTTTTCTTTTAGATCGATTTCATGAAGAACTAAAAGTTCCTGAAGAACTTATTCGCGAAGAACCTAATCATGATAAAATGATGATTTTAGCAGAAAAAGCCTGGAACCATTTCTTATTAAAACATACAAGTGTTGTAGTCGATACATTTTTTGGCATGTTACGAAAAACAGTGATATGTTCCAATTGTAATAATAGAACATATCAATGGGAACTTTTTAATTCTCTTAAGATTCCATGCGAAGGTGAAACATTATATGAATGGATTCGTAAAGAAGTGAATGAAGTAACAGATATAGATGCATATAAATGTGATTCATGTAATGGAAGACATCCTGCAAAAAAATATTCACATATCTGGAAAATGCCAAAACATCTATTTATTTTAATCGATCGTTTTCAAAACAATAATATGAAAAATATGACAACATGTAATTTAGTAGATACTTTATCATTTAAACAGTTTTATGCAGAAGAAGTTCAAACAGATAATATATATGAATTATGTGGGATTGTAGATCACCATGGTCCGCATATTCACAGTGGACATTATACAGCACAATATAAACATCCAATTTCAAAAGAATGGTGGCTTTTTGACGATAATGTAGCACATGAAATCGGTCATGCGCATTTTAACGCAGCTAATTATATTTTGTCATATCACATGCTATAATTTATCCAAATACAATTATTCCTCGTGGAAGTTGAATACATCCAGTAAGCCATCCAAAACGATCTTGTTCACCTGGAAATATATGAAATCCTTTTTCTTTAATAACACGCATATGCGTATGACGTTCATCTGATGTCAAATATTCATTTGCCAGATAAATAACGGCATTAACAAGTGGATGGGCAGAATCATAGTTCTCTCCATTCATCTTAATATCATCATCTGCAACAATGGCTTGAAGAAGTGCAATAATAAGTTCTGCCATTCTTGTTCGTCTCGTTTTTAATACTAACATTACTAATTATTTCATTTCAATTTTATATTTAGTATACACTTTCTGCAAAATCTGCTTTATTTTTACTCTTTAAGTCAGCAAATCCTTCAGGTACATTCTTATCTAAATAAGTTGTGTATACGTGGCTCATCCAACCATCTTCATCGCAAATTCTGTAATGAACATGATTTTCAATCTTACCACGTATAGGTACATTATAACTCTGAGGAGGGCGAACCTTTAGAAGTGCAACACCATCTTGATTTGCAGTTACAACTCCAGCATTCTCAAAATGTTGATAAGCATCTTTCCATGATTGTACATCTTTTAATTTATCATTTGCAGGTTCAGATGCCCAATAGATGATTTTTGCATTAGGTTTAACTACAATCTTAACCTCTTTTGTGGCTCCGGGAGGAGAACGATCCTGTAGCACAGAGCATGGAGCTACCATCGGTCCTAAGAATGGCAAATATGTATCACGATCAAACATAATTGCAACTGCGGCTAATCCAACAAGAATAAAGATACAATCGCTGATGAGCCCTTTGCCGAATAGAGCGCGTACAACATCTGTATCAAATGCCCCAACACATAACCAGTTTAATCCTCCAACAACAAGAAGAACCATTGCAACCTTGAAAAGAATTTTCTTAACATACATGGGAGTCCAACCGTCTTTTTCTTGAAACATATCTATTTTATATATAGAATAGATATGGCTGCTGCTATAAATCAAATGGTACAACTAGTATATACATGTAAATCAAAAGAATATGATACATGTGCTAAAGAATTTGCAAAAAATAGTAAATTTGTAATTATCCCAACTCTCGATGATGGTAATTGTTTTTTTGATACTTTATCAAAAGCTGCATCATATTATAATGTACCGCGTTTATCGCATACGCATCGTGAGTTACGTGCCCAACTTGTAGAACATATGATTAGCAATATAGATGAGGTTATGTCTTTCTTTGTTATGAATAATAATGGCAATAATAGTAATAATAGCAATAATAGCAATAATAGTAATAATAGCAATAATAGTAATAATAGTTATAAAACACCTGAAGAGCGTATCATTAGTTTAGGAGAAGATGGTGTATGGGATAATAAAGATGGCGATACTATTTCTCAAATAGCTTCACAAGCATTTAAGATTAATATAAATTTATATGATGTAAAAAAACAAACAATTAAAAAGAAAAAATCAGTTATTGTTAATAAAATTAGATTACATATTGAAGATCCAACACATGAAATTAATATATTACGTATTAATGATGGACATTATGAATTATTAGTTCCAAATAATTCTAATAATGCTAACAGAAAATCTAGAAAAGCAAATGCAGCAGCTAGATCTACTTCTAAATCAAGATCAAGATCACGTTCTAAATCTAGAAATGATAATAAAAATATGAAAGAATTAAATGACATGAATGAATCTACAATTCAAAAGAGCAGAAAATTTACAATTGATAAATTAAAAGAAATATTAAGACGTATGCATGTATCAAATAGTGATCTAAACGGTATGAAAAAAAAACCAGAACTTATACAACATTATAAATTAATTCGTTCTACAAAAAATACAAAGAAAGCTAATCAAAATACATTAGAATCATTAATGCTTAAATTAAATTTAGGTGAAGAATTGACACAAGCCCAACAGAATAAATTAGCATCTTATGTATAAATTTACAGGTATATCTCTCAAAGAGGGATCTAGATGTAATTACCTAAAGGCAAATTAAAGGTACACCCCCTGTCATTAATGACAGGGGATCTAGATGTAGTCCCAAAGGGACTACAAATACATCCCAAATGGCGGTGGATTATTTGCCTCCTTTCTCTTAATAAATAGACGCACATGTTCTTCTTGTACATCAAATGGAAGCGAAAAGTTCTTAATGTGATATGGCAATCCAGGAGAATTATATAGTCGCAACATATTAATCTTCTGTGTAATTTGTTCAATACTTCTCTTTAGTTCACGTACACCTTTCTCTTCACTTGCATAATTTTGAATGACATTTGTTAAAATCTCTTTCGAAATATTAACTTTATCCACCAGATTTACTTCATTTAGTGCAATAGGTAATAAATAATTCTCTGCAATAGTTGTTTTCTGTTGGAGATCATAACCCTTCAAATCAATTACAATCATACGATCTAATAAGACGCGGTCAATCTTACTAATATCATTTGCACTAAATACAAACATAACTTTACTGAGATCAATTGGAACACCCGCTAAATATTTATCTTCAAAGTCAGAATTTTGAACAGGGTCCGTTAAATGAATGAGTAGATTCATTATTTCTTCTCCTTTAGCAGTTTGTGAGATTTTATCAAGCTCATCAAACATTAGAATGGTACTCATTGATTTTGATGCAACGATAGAGTTGACGATTTTACCACAGTGAGAAGATTCATAAACAAGTTGATGACCTGTATAAGTAGTTGCATCTGAATCTCCACTTAAAGAGATGAATTGAAATGGCCATCCAAGTGCTTTTGCAATTCCATTTTTAATGATGGTAGTTTTACCAATACCAGGAGGACCGATGAGAAGTAATGATATACCACAACTTGCTGGGTTTGCAATTTTAGTTGCAATAAACTGAAGAATCTGTAATTTGGATTCTTGCTGACCGAATACTGCATCATCCATACATTTTAAAGCAGATTCCATAAAAGCCCCACATTTTTCAGGACCATCTTCTAAAGATACAGGAATATCTTTATAGGTGCCAAATGGGATACTGACGACTTTATCTAACCATGCACGCAATTTGTAATATTCATTTGTACTTGGATCCATCATTTGAAGATTTTTGTATTTAGATAGAATAGTTGCTTGAATTTCAGGTTGAATTTTAAGTGTTAGGATTTTTAACATAAGATTTACACTGCTACTGTTAATGACAGGACGATTCTCCAATGCAGTAATAAGTTCATTTTGTTTTTCTTCTGTTAATAGTTTAAATTCAGTGATACTCGTATCAATTGTATTTTCCTCACCCTGTTCTGTAATAAGTTTATAAAACTGATTTACAATTTCAGGTTCTTCTTCCATTTTGTATTTCTTTGGAATCATTTTATTCTGATTAAAACCTTCTGTCAAGAAGTAGAGCAATTTCTTTTCATCTTCATCTTCTTCCTCCTCTTCTTCCTCCTCTTCTTCTTCCTCTTCCTCTTCCTCTTCCTCTTCCTCTTCTTCCTCTTCCTCTTCTTCTTCTTCCTCTTCTTCCTCTTCTTCTTCCTCTTCTTCTTCCTCTTCTTCTTCTTCCTCTTCTTCCTCTTCCTCTTCTTCCTCCTCTTCCATATAATCAGATTCAGAATCACTTGAAATTGATTCGTATTTTCGCTTGCAAGGAGTAATATTGCGTGGTTTGGCATTTAATAGTTTATTAATCTTACGATTGCAGTTTTTAGCTGCCTTGCGTACTGGAGTTGAGCGAGTAATTTTAGAATCCATTCCAGGTTCAGCCATTTAATATTACTAAATAATAAAAAATATAATCAATTTTTATTATTTATTTTTTAGATCGTAGAGATTTAGATAGAGCAGTATCTAGTCTTACTGGTATTTTTTTAATAAATTTTCTAGTTTTACATACAATTGCCTTAAGTTTATTGACAATTCGTTTGCAACTGCTTTTTATTATCTTAATCGTTTTACGCATTCTAATATATGTATAAGAATTTATATCAAAAGTTGAGAATTGCTTTTACTAACGTTATAACTGAAGGCTTTAACTGAAGGCTTTAACTGAAGGCTTTAACCGAAGGTTATCAATTCTCAAAATTTGAGAATCGCTTCATAAATGTCAAGAAATGTAAATCGTGATTTATTACTAAGACCTACACCAGCCTCAGTTCGCATAGACAATTGATGGATTCGTGAATTTGTTTCATTTTTCAAAAGCATACGCATATTTTTAACTTGCTGATATTCAGACGTAGAGATTGCTTTAACAATTTTCATCAAACAATCCGCAAACTCTTCAATTAATTTAATAGAATCCTTATTTGTCATTTCAGTTTCAACTTGCCCAATAATTTTATAAATAATCTTCATAAAGATCTCCGTATTCATTACATTATTCTTAATAAGTTCTGCTAAGAATTGTGAATAACCGCGACGATATTTCTTTTCAATATTACGCTGACACAATTCATCATAATCTTCAGATTGATTGTCAGTTACAGAATCAAATATTTGAAGATATTGTGTATATAGATTTTCCATTTCCGATAACAGAATCGGATATGCGATACTCAATTCACTAATAAGTTTAGCGTATAAAGGGCAAAAGATCTCTTCACTCGCGGCCTTCTCAAATACAAGTTTCATAAAACATTTAATCATATCTGTCTGTCCTCCATCAATAATATGAGTGATAAACTCTTTGATTTCATTGTAATTGGATAAACTAAATTTATTGAGTTTTCCTCGCAGAATCGTATTTAGAATAGTATCGTCAATATCAACAGATGTTTTTTTAAACTTACTGACATATTTATGAGGAGCAATATCATCAGATTTAAACACTTTTTTATGCGAAGATTGTCCACTAAATGCATTTTGATTATGTTCTGTCTTGGGTTTCGAATTGCGCCATTCCATCGGTTTAGTTTGCACATTACCGCCACTTTTTTCAATAGATTTCTTTACTATTTCAATAGATTTAGCAATTGCTCCTGGAATTTGCACATTCCGGTTGGATTCACGTAAAGCATAGATGTCCTTTACAGTGCAGCTCATTTATAATAGTATATCTATTATTATTTTAAGTTGGTACTATCAATTTTTATTTGTAAATAGTCGTGTTGTAATAATAAACAAAATAGAATATTTACAAATAAGATGATTGATAATGATGCATTTTCATCATGGATTGGTCTTGAAACGTCTGCTTCAAAAGATGCACTTGAAGAGCGTCTTCAAACATGGGAATCAGATCATAACAAATTGCAGTATTTGAAACAGAAATTCTCGGCGTTTAAACAGGCATTTAAAGAAGACCCTGCATTTTTCCCAGCATGTAAAGAAATATTTAAAGAGATTGCACAAATTGAAACAAAACTTCATGCACTTATGAAAGAAGAATCTGATTTGGAAAAAGAAACATATGGTGAGCTAATTTTTCTTAAATCATATCTTCAGCCATTTAATTTTATGCCATGCATTTTATTTTTATGGTCAATGATACGTATTTACATTATACCTGGTCTTGGTTTATTAATTCCATTATTTATTCTCTTAACTCCATATTTACTTTTAACATATTTATTTCATATACCGATTACATTCTCAAACTATACACAGATTCTTCATTCAGTTATATCTGGAAATATAAATTTAGTATATGAAGAAGTACAACAAGATTTTGCAGGGACTATTAAACAGTGTGCAATTGTAGCAGTAACTCTTATTCAAGGAATAATTCAGCCATATTGGAGCTATATGCATTTACAGTCAGTTGATTCAATTATTAAAGAAAATGGTCATCTCATCATTCGTTATAAAAAATTATATCAATCTATGTCTAATTTATTGGAAACACATGGATTTTCTTTCTTTCACTCACCTCTTCCATCATACAATACAGAACGAGAAGCTACTGCTCATGTTATTCTACACTCTAGTTATTTTAAAATTGCACTGAAATACATTGGATCATTGGAAGTAATTATGACACTTGCGAGTCAACCAGATATTCATCCTGTACAATGGATTACATCTGAATCTCCACAATTTCACGGAAGAAACATGTTTGATTTTCAAGTTAATAATGGAAAAGTAATTTCAGTTACACTTGATAAGCAACCTCATGCTCTTCTAACAGGTCCTAATAAAGGCGGGAAATCAACTGCTCTGCGTGCAATTACAACGTCTGTTTTATTAGCACATACATATGGATGTTCTGTAGGCCATGTAAGTTTAACACCATTTTCTGAACTATGTGTATGTTTAAAACCAGATGATCTCCCAGGATCCAAATCGCGATTTGAACGTGAAATTGAATTTACTGCGAATACATTGACGAAGACCGATTCTACAATGGTTCTCATTGATGAACTATATCATTCTACTAATCCGCCAGATGCATTGCGCAGTTGTGAAATTTACTGCAACCAATTATGGAAAAAACCGAATGTAGTCAGTATAATTAGTACGCATTTATTTGAATTTGTAGAGAATGCAAATACTAAAATACAGCGTCTATGTTGTCCAGCTACAGATGTGAATGGTAGGGTTCAATTTGAGTATGGATTAAAAGAGGGTATTTGTAAAGTGAGTAGTGTTGATTTATTATTAGAGAAGAACGGATTAATTTTAGAAACTGCGTCTTAACATTTTTTGAAAAACCCTATAGAACTACAGAATCAGAATGTTCAATAGCGATGTTCTTGTAATTGGAATTGTTTTTTTACTACTAGTCGGTTCCCTCTTTTTCTATTTATACATGTATGTTCAACAAGTGGATCAGAAAGCAAGTTTATTGGAATCTATTTTATTGGATATGAAAGTAAGTCATGAAATAACATCATTTTCTTCAAATAATGAATCACCGGCATCAAGCGTTGCATCTGCATCAAGCGCTGCATCTGCATCAAGTGCAGCATTAGAATCATCCGAGCAGGAAAAGCCCTATACACCATATTCAGATGATAAACCTGTAGCAGAAGATACATTGGTAAGTGGTGAAGCTGTTCCATTAGAGGAGTTAGAGGTTCTAAAGCCCTTTCAGCCTGTCGATGAACTTGAAGAGTTAGAAGAACTACATGATTCACAGTTAGATCAACCCTCGCTTAATTATGAATCAATGAGCCTTAAAGAATTGCAATCAGTTGCAAAGTCAAAAGGAGTTACAGGCACCATGAAAAAAAATCAGCTTATCGAAACTCTTAAAGGATTAGAGCAATCCGGCTTAAAACACGGTGTAGTAGGATCATCATTTCTTGAAAATAGCGCACTTGTTAGCAATGATATCTAAATCAAGCCCTAAAAATATCATATCTATTGGTAAATGGAATATATTCAATACAATCAAAACTTATTTAATAACGATACTAGTCCACATTTATTCAATGATATCCCATTGGGTGCAGCATATCGTGCAGGAAATACCGCAGTTAGTCAGTCAGTTAAAGATTTATATTCTGCCAGAGACAATCGCTATCCCGCGTATAACGCAGCCACTCAGGATGCGCGTATGGTAACCGATTACCGCCCTCAATGCAGCAAAAATGTTCGTCCTGGATACCAATTTAATACGAAGTTATGGATGATTCGCAATGCAGATAAAATTATGGATGAAACTCGTAAACGCCAAATGGAATGGTCTGGAGCTGGTCTTCCGATGGCAAATACGGTTCCTCCGCCTGCTGGTGTTGTTCATTCTACTCCGTTTTATTCTGAATTAGAGCCGACAAATCTTGCAAATGGTGTAGGAGTTATAAGAGCAGATTCTAAATCACCCGACCTATTTGGAACATTCTATTATGAAGCTAGTATGCGAGAAATACAATCTAATCGTAAGAATATTGGTTTGACGAAAATGTATGAAGGAGGGCGTAATACTCCGCGTGGGTCTAGATAATTCCCCCTTTAATAATTTCATTATCATCCTTGCGTATAGATGTAAAGCTTGTATAATTGTCATTAAAGATTAGCATATGTTCTCTTCCACCAAAGAATGCCTGAATAATGTGATGGTCTAATTGTAAATATCTCCCTGAACCAAATGCATTCATCTGTCCACCTTCTAAAAAATGTATAGTATGTCCTTCCCACGAGTATTTTTTATTTTCTACATTTTGATTACCATATCTTCTCTGATATAATTGTAACATAATATATTCATAGCGTGATTTCCATGGAACATGGAAAATACTTGGTTTCATACCTGTTTCTTTTACAATTAAATTAGAATCAATACATTCATTGATATTATCCCAATCTCCACAAGGAAGATAAAACACACTACAATAATAATCTAATTTAATATTGTATTTGTCAAAATTCTTTACAAGATAATGAGATATCCATGTTTGATCTGAGCCACGAATATCATTATTATAAAAACCAATGACAAGTTCATTAATAAATTCTGGATCTTTCAATGCATCTAGAATGTCTGTAAATAATTGCAATAATGCTGTTTTGTACCCCATAAAAGTTCCTGCATTGATATATTTATAATTAGTTTTGGCACGCGCATCATAAAATGAATGATCATAAGGTATATGATGCGAACACCATTTCTCTGTAGACCATAGAATTTCTGTATCTAACTCTAAAAATTTCTGTCTAATCACTTCCAATGAATCCACATAGAATACATCATATGCATCTGTGAAACAGACAATTGGATTGTCTGGAATTCCAGACAGATATTCTTTGAACCACTCCATGCGATCCAACCATGTAAATCGTTTACCGATACCAATAACATCTACTGTAAATCCATTTCGATGCGAAGATTCTAATAAGTATTTCATTTTTGTTAAATCATAAATATTGGTAGGACATACTGCACGAATCATTTAGTATGGTATGTTGATATTTATTTTAAACTGTTATGTTAAGCTAAATTATAAAATTGAGCCTCTTTAGATAATATATAGATATAAAATGCCAACTAAACTATCATATGATGCGGTTTATAATTATATTAAAGATAAGGGATATGAACTATTGAGTAAAGAGTATATTACAAATAGGAATTTGCTACAACTAAAATGTGGTAAATGTGAAAAAGTATATGAACAAACATTATTAGGATTTAAAATGGGATTTTATCATCCAAAATGTATTACAAATGTTCCATCAAATGTTCCATCAAATGGATATAAAAAATCAACACGATTAAAACCAATTATATGCGGTATGTGTCAAAAAGAATTTCAACCAACTCGTTCAAGTTCAAAAGTATGTTCTATGAAGTGCTCAAAAGATATATGGAAAACAGATGAATATAAAGAGAAAGCAAAAATAAATGGACAAAATGGTGGAAAAGTATCTGCTCAAAAACAATCTAGACGTAGCCAGAATGAAATTTACTTTGCAGAACTATGCAGCCAGTATTTTACAATAACAACAAATGAACAATTCTTTGATGGATGGGATGCAGATGTTATTATTCATTCAGATAAGATTGCGATTTTATGGAATGGAGCGTGGCATTATAAACAGATTAGTAAGACGCAATCTTTGAAGCAGGTGCAAGCTAGAGATAAGGTTAAGACAGCAATTATAAAAAAGAAAGAGTATACTCCATACGTTATTATAGATATGGGAAAATATGATAAGCCGTTTGTAGAACAAGAATTTGCAGTATTTCTTTTGATGCGGATGATGACTAAAATTTTGGAATAAAAAGAAACTTAAAGAAACCCTACTTTATGCTTGTAGGAAGAAATTCCTCAAAGGGACCCGTCATTCAATGGCAGGATAACCGTCTTATGCTTTTAATATAAGATAGCGGTCAATACGGGTTCGATTCCCGTCGGGTCTATAGATTATTCTGATGAATGATATTTCTTCAGAATATTACAATATACATAAAACAAGGATTAATGCACCAATACCAGCACCAATACTAGCAATAATACTAGAACTATAATTTGTTTCTAAAGAAACATCTTCAGTTCCTTCAATAATCAATTGCTTATTTGTGTGAATTTCATCTTCAATGGTATTTAATTCTTCACCCTGATCTTTTATTAGATCATGAATTATTTCCATACTTTCTTTTAATTGTAGAATGTCTTTAGTTAAAGCATCCTTTTCTTCATTTGTTAACGATTTTGTACCTTTGCTTATTAACATAGTCTAAATAATGCAAACATAATTATATATAATGCGGGTCCTTGCATTTGATATCGGAATTAAAAATCTCGCATTTTGTATCTTAGAAGAAACAAATGTCATTGCATTAGAGAATTGTAATATTTTGGAACCAGTTGAACCAGTCCTATGTACTCAATGTAAGCTACGTGCAGTAGTTTTCGTAGAAAACACAGTGTATTGCAAACGACATATGCCTAAAACCCATAAAATTCTTCCTGAACTTATGGGAAAAAAGTTACCACCTAATAAAGTTTTAAAGGAATTGGTTAAAACACATGAATGTCAGAATTACGGGACAAATAATGCAGATTGTCTGCAATCTCTATCTGCAAAATTTGCATTACATTATGAGCAGCCTAAACAGGAAAATGCATCCAAAATTTCATTGGAAGTCATTCACGATGCATTGCGTGCATTTGCGGACAATAATTGGAATCTCTTCTCTGGATGCACGCATGTGCTTCTTGAAAATCAACCAGCCTTTAAGAATCCCCATATGAAATCGGTGCAAGTACTATTATTTGCAGTACTACGAGATATATTTTTAGGACACGGACAGACACCGCAGTATCATTTCATTCATGCAAAGAAGAAAGTAGTTGCGCAGAAAGGTGATGCAGGATATACAGAGCGTAAAATAGGTGCGGAGGAGCGTCTTAAATCATTATTTGATGGAGGTGTAGTACATAATTCACAAATCTATGAAGCTTGGAAAAAGTCTCCTAAGAAATCTGATATGGCAGATGCATTATGTATGTCGGTAGATTATATGAATATAAAGTAAATGCAAATTGACAATATAATAACTCTATCAGTCTTATTTGTATATATTATACCAGCAATATTATATGTTCATACACATAATATACGGGAACTTTTTGCAATTATTGGAATTACTGGTTCTGTTGCATTATCTGAGGGGGTAAAGTATTTTATTATTAAAGAACGAAGTCAACGACCAAGTGGTGCAACCGATTGTAATTTATGGTGTACTGATGGACTCCAGGAGGGTAAACCCGGTATGCCATCAGGGCATTCTTTAATGGCTACTTTTTTTGCAGGATATTACTTCAATGAGATCAATAATATCTGGATTAAATGTGCACTTGTTATTTTTGCAATAGCCATTATGATTTCTCGTTATACAAAACGATGTCATTCAGTTGAACAAATTATAGTTGGCAGTTTATTAGGCCTAGGTATGAGCCAAGCTGTACGTACGATTTATCTCAATTATAGTATTTTAAGTGCGATATTTTAACTACTTAAAAAACTGCATATGAGGAAAGATATATGTCAAGTGTTGCCGTCTCAGATATGCATAGTTTTGTCCAAAATATGGATGACATTACATTGAGCAATGATGTAGGAAATATTATTGATATGGGAACTTTGGAGGATTTAGGCAATGATTTGGGCGCAGGTCTACTATCTAATGCACGTACAAGTTCAAGTCCTAAACAAATGCAAGAACCTCAAATTAGTATTTTAGAGCCATTGGAAGCTATCTCATTTGATATTCCATCCTCCTCAAATGTACAGAGTCTACCCGATATTAGTGTAAATAGAGAATCTGATATGTTTTCTAATCAACAAACTGCATCTGGTCCTTCTATCAATGCAATGGATGAAAACCGTCTTTCTCCTGAGGAAGAGCGCAAAAAGAAGATGGATATGATTAATAAGTTAAATCGTCTTCAAACGAAGGGATATAACCTTAGCAAACGATTTACAATGGACAATTCAATGGATGAAATCCAGACAGAGTATGATCGCTTATTGGATGCTAAAAACTTGGAGGCATCATTGCGATTCCAACGTCAATGTTTAATGGGTGTTGTGACGGGTGCTGAATTTCTCAATGGTAAATTTAACCCATTTGATTGGGAACTTGATGGTTGGTCTGAATCTGTCCATGAAAATGTTGAAGATTTTGATGAAGTATTTGAAGAGCTGTATGATAAGTATAAAAATCGTGGTGCTATGCCGCCTGAAGCCAAGCTATTGATGTCATTGGTTGGAAGTGGATTTATGTTTCATATGAGTAATTCCTTCTTCCGTTCTAAAGTTACTAATATGGACCCGAATGATATTTTCCGTAATAATCCTCAATTAGCAAAGCAGTTTGCTGCCGCAGCAGCTCAACAAGCCGGTCCTGGATTTGGCAATTTTATGGGCGCTGCAATGGGTGTTCAACAACAACAACAGCCGCAGCCGCAACAACAGCAACCCAGCTTCCAAGAAATGCCGCGACCTCCTCAGAATATGGCAGCAGCCGCTCCACCTCCTGTACAACGTAATGAAATGAAGGGTCCGCAAGGAATGGATGATATTTTAAGAACATTTCAAGAGGTTAGATCAGCTGAAATGGTACCGCCATCCATTACGATTCCTCAATCATATAATCAGCAACCTGCGCGACAGGCTATGTCTGAACTATCCAGCATTCACTCTATGTCTCCTCGGTCTGAAGTAGAGAGTAATTACACATCCGCTTCAAATATGCCGCAACGTCGTGGTCGCAGAAAGGTTAATATTCCCGTAGCAAATACAGTTACGCTTGATTTGTAGAATTAACGACATAATAACGCCATATTAACGACGTAATAACGCCATATTTGCAGCATATATATCTGCATGTAGAATCTCATTTTCTGCATCAGATTCTACTTTTGGTTTATTTAAACGTTGTGATTTTGCATGTAATCTTTGATATATTTCTTTCTCTTCAGGTGTCATATCATCTTTTTCTTTATCATTTGTACATGTAGCATTATTAGTCCCACCTTTGCCAAAAATACATAATGCAGAATTCTCATTAAATAAATATCCAATAAATAATACAATAAATATTGTTGCCCAAAATGCAACTGCAATATTTCGTGTACCAACAAACAATACAATAAAGATTAATAAACGGCGAATCCAAGGATGTTGAAAGAATTGCTCTTGTTTTTTACTCATTTCTAGAGTCAAAAAACGCCCACCCAAGTTTAAAAGCAACATTGTAATTCCAATAAAATACGGATTTGTATTAAAAACATTTAAGAATACATCCATTGGACTAATGGATGCAAGCGTTTGTCCTACCATAGAAACCGGAAGACTCATTCTATTACAATAAGATTGTATTTATTGTAATAGAATGGTTAATATCATATCTAAAAAGATAGCGGTGCAATAAGTGTATTCATATCACTTAAATAAAAGAATGTAAGTAAGGCGATTACGATAGATACTGTAGGACACCAGTATGCAGATGCAATTAACATGAAAACAATTAAAATACGCCACCAAGGACAAACATATAAATCAATTAATTTTTTATTATACTCTTCTTCATATAATGATGCATATCTTATAATAAACAGACACGCTAATACAACTACAACGATACGTAAAATATGGTCAACTGCTATCATTTATCTACTTATATATTTTTTTCAGTTAACTCAGTTACCTCCAGGTGCATTTGTTACAACCTTCTCAATTATAACTTCATCTGGTTTTCCTAATATGCGTTCGATATACCATTTATTAGATGTCGTTTTCTTAGCCATATCTCCAAATCCTTCTCTTACTTGTAAACCGCCGTGTAGTAAAAGAAGAAATGCCATTGCAGTAAGAATACCAAAAATCAATCCTAATTGTTGAATAACACCGTATACTATGGCAATACCAAAAATACGACCAAGGGGGGAATCTGCAAAACGTTTATATTCAAGGGGGATAACAGATGAATATGCGATAATTAATACTAAAATACATCCATATATAATTTTAAGAGGTGAATCCATTGTTGGCAAAAAATGGATAATATCAGAAGGAACCATACTGCTTTAAGATATGCTAATATCTTAAAAAAGATATACCTAAAAAATATTACCATTTAATTGTGTAATTGTATCGAAATTAATATTTTTAACAGTACATGATTCATCAAAGAATTTGTTTTTAATATCTGTAATAAATTTAACAGATTTATCTGGATGATTTTTTAAGAAGAGTAAGAGTGATGTATAATTCATATTGGCTTCTGCTGTATCAGATGCACTAGAATCTGTTTTAACAGCACCTAGTGGATTAGAATCAAATGGTTCTGCAAATGATACAATTTGATATATGATTATTAAAAGGATACATAGACAAATGATAAGGCGTGACAAATGGTTCATTTCTATGATATAAGAATGATTGTAATTGGTAGTAGAGAGGCAATGAACTATTGTTCTTTAGAAGATGCTTATCCAACAACAGAGGGAGTTCCATCTCCGGGATGTACGAGTGAACAAGCTGCAAAACAAGCTAGAAAGGAGGAACGACGTAAGCGACGATGTAAAGTGGACCCTGATCGGCAGCAATATGGAAAACTTTCTGATGTTCCAGCGATGAATCCTGCAACTGGACTTTATGAACATGTTCCTGATATTGCACCGCAGAGTGAGATGGATTCACAGAGTTGGCGACAGGATTCTATGGAGCCATTTGAACCGCTTCTCCCATCCTCCAAACAGACAGAGATATCTAACAATGATTATAGTTTACCTGCACCTCCAAAGAAGAAATCATTTTTTGGAGCGGATCCTGAAGATTATGCAGATTACATTCCTAATCAAAAAGATTATAAGTTGCAACCTGATTTCTTGGGAGCATTCGAGCAAACAGGTTTAGCAAAAGCGAGTGCTTTACCGATGCCCTCTGCAAATAATTATTGGAAGCCATTAACACCCAGTGGAGCACAGACATCATTTGTTGAGAATCTACCTCCGCCTGGTGGGAAATATTATGGACAGCAACATAAAAATGAACCATCAATGAATGAAGTCATGAAGCGAATGGATATGTTATTTGCGAAATTAGATGATTTGAATACAACGACGCCTGAGCAAATGACTTCGGAATTGTTGATGTTTATTTCTAGTGGAATCTTTGTTCTATTTATGATGGATTTGCTGGTAAAGAAGGGGAGCACGATGCGATTTTAAAGATAAAAGGCAACTTGTAAGGCTAATAGCCGACTTGTATAATAAATCAATATAATATTTGATAGAATATTGGTTGATTTATTTCTTTTTAATAGTCTTTGCATAGCGTTTACCGCCTCCTATGCGATTTCTTAGAGTTGATGTAAGACCTTGTTTATTTAATATACTAAGAGCGCGTGCACGTGTTTGTCCTGATACTTTTGGAGGTATTTTTGGTTGAAGTCTCTCTTTATGTAATCGTAATGCTTCTGCTTCTCTTGCTTTTACATCTTTATATATATTAAAATATTGTTTATATTTATCAATTATATTTTTAGGTGTATTTGCATTTTTAGGCAACTTCATTAATTGCATTCTATTTGCCGATGCATTTTTAGTCTTAACTAATGATTTATCATAGCTATACTGTTTATAATTTAAAAGAAAATTTTTCATATTTCTTAAAGGATATTTTTTACTATATTCAGCCTCATTCACTAATCTTTTCGCTTCAGCATCATTAGCTACTCTTTTCGCTTCAGCTTCATTTTCTAATCGTTTAGCATCAGCTTTAGCCTTTTGTTCATTTTCTAATCGTTTAGCATCAGCTTTAGCCTTTTGTTCATTTTCTAATCGTTTAGCCTCAGCTTCATTAGATACTCTCTTCGCTTCAGTTTTTTTAGCTAAATCTAGCCTTCTTTCTTGAGCGCCTATTAGTGTTGTTATATTATTCATTTTTTTCATTATAGGTTCGATTATTCCTTTTGCATTTGTAACTCCATTAAGTTTTTCAAATTCAGAATCATATTTAAGATTAAGTTCTTTAAAGGACTCTTTTATTTGTTCAAGCCCATTATCATTTAATGTTCCTTTTAATTTATCTATAAGCTTATCAAGATCCAGTGTAATATCCATTACAGTTTCTGAAAAATTTTCAATAATTTTTCTTCTTTCGGCTGTTTTTCTGACTATTTCTTCTGCTTTTTTTATTTCTTCAGCTTCTCTTCTATTTCTTTCTTTCTCATTAGCTAGTCTTTTCTCTTCAGCTTCTCTTCTATTTCTTTCTTTCTCTTCAGCTAATCTTTTCTCTTCAGCTTCATTTGCTTTTGCAATTTGATTTGCATTTAATACAGTTATATTAGTTTTTAGATCTTCTTCATTTTTTACAACTAATTCTGCGTTTTTAATTGCATTTTCTATTTTCTCTTTATTTGATTTTTTAGTTACAGGAAGTGTATTGGAAGTAGGTATGTATATATCATTCTCAAATTCCATTTTAAATCTAGCTTTTTGTTCATCTATATATTTTCTTTCATTACGTAAATAGTCTGCATCGTCTGTATCAATAATAGTATTCGTATAAAGTTTAGAATAATTATTATATGTTTTTTCTAATGTATCTAATGCATATTCTATATCAGTTTTATAGCGTTGTATTGATGCATTCGACGTGATAATTGATTCAATTGATGCATTCAATTTCTTCTTATTAGTTCCATTTAATTTCTTTTTCTCTAATGCCGCAAGTTTAGCATTTTTATATACATTTAACAGACTTGTGTCTTTTATTCTTTCTAAATTATTCTTTGCAATTCTGTATTGTTTTTTCAATTGATTACGTTCTAATGTATTATTTTTAGTTGTATTAGTAACTGTAGTTGGTTTATTAAATACTGTATTTGCAACTGTATTCGCTTTTGACGTGTTAACAACTGTATTCGCGACTGTATTGGTTTTTGGTTTATTAGGTAATGTAGCTACTGGATTAACATTAGATGATTCTAATAATTTACTAACTGCATCTATAAAATTTTTTCCCAAAGGCACATCATCTAAGTCATACTTATTTATAATTTCTTTTAATTTTTCTAATTTCTTCTCTACATCACTAGATGCATAACTTATTTCAGCCTCTATGTATTCTTTGATTTTAAGTACTAAATAATGCATTACATTATTATCTATAATAATTTCAGTATCAACTACATTTATCTTATTATAATCATCTAAAAATTTAATAAATGCATTATGTAATCTATTTAATTCTGTATTGGTTTCATCTTTTATCATATATGTTATTTCTAATAATATTTCTTCAAATGTATTATCATAACCTATATGTTCTCTAAGTTTAGATACAATATTTTCATCTAAATTCTTTCTTATACTATCAAAATAATTTAGTTTTGATAACCTAGATGGTTGTAATTGTTTTTCAATATTTGATGAGTTTCCACCTTTTTGTTTTGGTTTCTTCATACTTTTTAGAAGTGGTATTATAATAGATAATAAAGGTACAATTTCATTATCAGGTGCAACTTCAGATGCTTCATTATCAGGTGCAACTTCAGATGCTTCATTATCAGGTGCAACTTCAGGTGCTTCAGGTGCTTCATTATCAGGTGCTTCAGGTGCTTCATTATCAGGTGCTTCAGGTGCTTCAGGAACATATGCAACTTCAGTTGCGACTTCAGATACATCTGAATGCCCTAATAATTCTTCAACTGCTTTTATATATTTCTTTCCTAAAGGCAATTTTGATAAATTAGATAAATTGTTCAACATGGTGTCTATACTTAGAACTATTTCTTGTAACTGTTGAACTATATCACCTGATGCATATCTTATTTCAGAACGTATATCATTTTTTATTTTAGTTAATATCTTACTAGATACATTACTTACAGTACTCTCAGTCTCATCTAATATAATTATTTTATTAAGTTCAACTAAAAATGTAAATAATTTATTATGTAAATCTTTTAATTCATTATCTGTTTTATTGATTTGTTCTGTTACTTTACGAAATTTTTCTTCAAAATTATCATCTGCTTTTACAAGTGTTTCAAGTGTAGATTGAGTTGTTTCATTTATTTTGTCACTTATATGTTTTAATAGCTCTTGTTTTGATACTTTTTTCAATTGATTTTGGTTTAATTCTTTTGCTTTTAATTCTTTTTTCTTAGACATTTCTTGAAATGTAGCTACATAGTGAGAGTTTATAGTTCCTCCATTTATTAAAAAAATCCCAGGGCCAGTAAAAGTCACTAATAATGCAGTTAAAAATGTTTTTATAGGTCCTACTGCTGGTTCTGGTGCTACTGGTGCTACTGGTGCTACTGGTGCTACTGGTGCTACTAGTGCTGCTGGTGCTACTGGTGCTACTGGTGCTACTGGTGCTACTGCTACTTCTTCTGGTACTGCTTCTTCTTCTACTGGTGCTACTTGATTATCAATAGGAAGGGTTAATTGCTTCTCAGTGTTTTTATATGTTTCTATTTCTTCTTTATATTTGTTTACTTCTTCATCTATAATAGTTCTATTTGAAGTATTATGTTTTTGTGTTAAAGTCGTTTTACCATTCTGTAATTTATTAACAACTTGTACTTTAGAAGGTGGCACTTCATATCTATAATCCTTAATAATTCTTCGTATTGTAGTTGCAACCATTCCAATGTTTTTGGTTCCATTTAAAAATTCATTTATTATGTTGGATAATGTATTTAGGTTATCCTCTAAAGCAGATACTGTGTTTTTTGATGTTAATAATGCAGGTTTTCTCATTTTTATGCTAGTATTACCTTTTGTATTATTAAGAAATCCATTTTTAATTGATTCTTTAAATTTTTCTATGAAATTTTTTATAAAAATTTGACGTGGTGTTTGTAAACTATTAGGTATTGTAGGAGGTGGAGGAATAGGTGGAGGAACTTCAGGAACTACAGGAGCAGGAACTGCAGGAACTACAGGAACAGGAACTTCAGAAACGGCAGGAACTACAGGAGCAGAAACTACAGGAGCAGGAACTGCAGGAACTACAGGAGCAGGAACTACAGAAACGGCAAGAGCAGGAACTGCAGAAACGGCAAGAGCAGGAACTGCAGGAACTACAGGAGCAGGAACTACAGGAGCAGGAACTGCAGGAGCAGGAGCTTCAGCTATAGGAACTACAGGAGCAGGAGCTTCAGCTATAGGAACTTTAGAAACAGGAGCTTTATACAGCTTAGAGAGAAATGGAGGTGCAACAAGAGTATCAACCTGTTTATTTGTATTAACTTTAGATGATGCAATTACTGCTGAGATTGCAGCAATAGAAGAATCATTCGAATCATTAGAAGTAGAATCATTAGATGAAAGAGATTGTTCATAATCTATAATACATGTGGTTGCAACAGCTAATAATATTTTTTCTTCACTCTTTATTTGAGTAATAAAATTTTTATAATATTTTAGTTCCTCAATTGCTTGTTTAATTGCAGCATTTTCTCCTTTTTTCTTGATATTAGATGCTACATTGTCTATCTGTGATTGAAAGTTAGTTCTTACTTTTTCCAACTCTGTCATTTCAGCAATCATTGATTTTACTTCTACCCATTTTGTAATAAAATAAGAGTTAGAATAGTCTTTCATTTTTTCAGAAATTTTCTTAGAAAGTTCATATATTTCGTGTTTCTGCGTCTCATTTATGTTAAGAGGTAAAGTTATTTGTTTTTTTAAAGTATTTAACCAATTATCATATTCAATCTGTCGTGTTTTATCTATATTTTTATATACTTTTTTGTAGTTTTGTATTAATTCTTGATTTAAATTAAAAAGACGTAATACTGCATTTATTGTCATAATTTCATAATTTATTGATGTAACTAACTTCTTCTGTATATTAACATGTCTACTTTTATTTATTGTAATTAAATTTTGTAGATTTGCATTATTTACATTTTGTATAGAGTAGTCACTTAAATGATCTTCCAATTGTTTCTGTAATTCTTTTAGTTTTTCTTCCAGTAGTGCTTTACGTATTATTAGTGTTGTATCTGCAATAAGTGGATTGCTTTTCACATCTGCTTCTTTGAGTATTGTATCTACTGTTTTTTCTTCAGGGTTTAATTCGGTCACATAATCTGTAATTTTATCGATAATTTTTGATAATTCATCATCTGGTGTTTTTTCATTTAATTGTGTATTAAGTGTTTGTAATTCAATAGTTAGTGCTTCTGCTGCTACTTCTGCTTCTGCTGCTACTTCTGCTTCTGCTGCTACTTCTGCTTCTGCTGCTACTTCTGCTTCTGCTGCTTCTGATGCAGTGACTGCAGCAACTGCAGCAACTGCAGCAACTGCAGCAACTGCAGTATCTATTTCTGTATCTACTGCACCTTCTGCTTCTACTGCTTCTACTACTTCTATTTCTACTTCTGCTTCTGCTGCTTCTTTTTCTACTGCTGCATCTTCTGCTTCTCTTTCTGCTTCTTCTGCTGCTGCTACTTGCGCTTCTGGCGCTACTGCTACTGGTAGCGATGATTGTGATGGTAATATATCACTAGGTAATTGTCCAATTAAACTATTGTAATTAATTTTCATATTTTTAGACATATTTTGTGTAAGAAGTTGAACAGAGTATGCTTTTAATGAATTCAATAATCTACGAATAGGTTCACATTTTCCTATAGTAGCAATAGACGCATTTGTATCACATTGTATATCTGATGGTATATCCCAAATGGCTCTTAGTATGCTAAGTTGTATTTTATTTTCAGCCTGTTCTAATCCAAACTCTAAAAGAATTTTTTTATTTTTCTCACTAATAGTATCAGTGTTCATTGGATTCGTTATTGTATGTGTTTTCTTAAATAAAAAAATTCTTCGTTCATCATCTTTTTTACTATCTGTATCTATCCCACTTGCAATAGTTCCATTTTTTTTACTTTCTATAGCACTAATTGCAGCAATTGTATTTGTCCCACTTGCAATAGTTCCATTTTTTTTACTTTCTATAGCACTAATTGCAGCAATTGTATTTGTCCCACTTGCATTATTTCCATTTTTTTTACTTTCTATAGCACTAATTGCAGCAATTGTATTTGTCCCACTTGCATTATTTCCATCATGTGTACTCTCTATAGCACTAATTGCAGCAATTATACTATCTGTATTTGTCTCATTTGTAACATTTCCACCCTTATATACACTTATAGTTGCAGGTACATTTGGTAATAATGATGCATTTGGATCATATCCAGGTGGCATATTACCACCACTCATATGGTGTATAACTCCACTACCTTGAGGTAGTAGAGATGCAGAGGGATTATATCCTTCCATTCTATTATATTGTATTTTTAAAATATCAAAATAAAGCACCTAAGACCGATTATCATTAATTATTAAAGACAATGTTCGAAACTCAACAAAAAGATGAAGTAATTCAAAAGAAACGTAGGATTGAATGCAAGCCTGAAATGGTCATTTCCAGTTTGCAGAAATTTTATACATCTCATCCGGAAATTGATAAAGTTATAGCATATCTTAATGGAGAAGCTCCACTAAGTCTTCGTATTATTGATTGGTTTGTTACAAAGTATAGTCGTAAAAATTTTATTAGATATCCATTAAATGGTCAGGAATTCTTAGTATATTTGAGTTATAAAGGACAATTAAAAGCATATTCTAAACAATATTTTGATCCAAATTGTCGCAGAGAGCGAATTATGTTTAAGATTCCCGATTATGATCAATTTATGACAACAATTGGAAAGCTAAATTTTTTTCGTTGGGCATTAGAATCTAATATTTTACAATACATTGAACAACATGAAGATGAAATTCGCAAGGGTTACAATGTATATTTGAAGGATTTGATTCAGACGCAGAAGAATAATAAGGTTAATGTAAAAGACCAATTAAAAGAACAAAAAGAGCAATCGCGTGTTACACGTAGACGTACAAAACAGTCACCATCTTCACTCAATAAATTACAAGTATATACAACACCTATTGAACTAAGTTTTAACTAATATATTCAAAGGCTTAAAGTTAATCAAATAATCTTATATAAGATGTCGCTCAAACGAAAGATTCGTGATATTGTATTTTCTGCAAAGAAAAAATCAAAGGAAGTGAAACCTGATGAAGAAGTATTGAAGGTAGTTGAAGATATATTTAATGATTCACATACTGATTCCAACCGCAATGATAAAAAGATTATACGTGATATGAATCATATTTATTACCATAATGAAGTCGATCGTGATTCAATATTTGATCTGTGCAATTTAATTAGAGAAGCAGAAGAAGATAATATGATTACTTCATATAAAATGCATATTGATCCTATTCCTATATATTTACATATTAATTCGTATGGTGGATCTATTTTTGCTGCATTTGCGGCAATTGACTGTATAAATGCATGTAAAGTACCCATTTATACAGTCATTGAAGGCGCAGTAGCATCTGCTGGAACGTTAATCAGTGTATTTGGTAAAAAACGTTATATTTGTCCTCACGCACATATGTTGATTCATCAATTATCATCAGGATTTTGGGGAAAAATGAATGAAATGGATGATGAGTACAAAAATCTTAGTCAATTAATGGAAAAAATTGTAATGATTTATAAGGAAAATACAAAGATTCCCAAAAAAGAACTACAAGAGTTGCTGAAACATGATTTATGGTTAAATGCTGAAAAGGCATTGAAGTATGGATTGGTGGATGATATTTATCAATAGCTTTCTAGTCATAAATTATTTATCAATGGGTTTATTCTGATAAAATAAACGAATATCATCCATTTTTGGTCGTAAGCTCTCTGCTGCTTGAACCTGTTGTTTCATAACATCAGGATTTAGCCATCTATGATCAAAATTCCGCTCCAATAACTTTTCAGACTCTTTCAAGAATTCAGTTCGTTTATCTTCATAGACACTTGCACGTAATTCACGTGTCATATTACGTGAATCAGATGTTGTATCATATTTATCAAAATATGGATTTTGCACACCTTTATCTTCTCCAACATCGTATCGAGGTTGTGATCTATAATTTTGGTCACTTGCACGAGTACTATTTGGCATCATATCATAAAATTGCGGTTGCTTGTTAACATCCGGACGATTATAGGTTTTACCTGCAGTTTGCCAGTGTTCAAACTGCCTTGCATTTATAGTATCATATGTATTTGTTTCGCGTCGTGTTCGTGTAATAAATTTTGGATGAGGAAAGGCACTAACATTAGAACGTGTATGACTATCAGGAAAACTAGGTTGAGTCATTTAAAGCCACCTACTTAGTATTATACTAAGATGATTCTTCTTCCTTATATCCATAAAACATCAGTTGTAAATAACATGTCAGTTCATACATTTACAATTCTTACAGTAGGCGGTAAAGAGTTATGGGAGGATGATATTAATGATGCGAGTGTAAAAGAAATCTTAGAGCAGAATGATATCTTTACAGAATCTATACAAAAAGTGGATGATATATATTTATGTAAAGTGGCACAAAAAACAAAACTGACAGATTTTTATAAATGGAATGAAATAACAGATTCATCCACTTTTTGTTGGAGAACACTGTATACTTTTGGAGATAATCATAATTGGTTACCGCATCCTACAGAATATATGTCAGGATATTTGTATAAAGACATATGTAATATGGTTTCAAATACGAGTAAATAACAGACTTCAGTCTAAACCCTACTCTTTATATATATATAATAAGAAGATGGAGAAACCACCTACACAATCAGAAGAATCCTTTAAGACATTATTAGATGGCGGAGTTAAAAATGCTTATAATCGCCCTTGGCATCGTATTGAACGAGGATTACGCCTGAATCGTCTGCGTAAATATATAGATGATATTTCAGCAAGTAATGAAATGTCAGATGGAGAAAAAGAGGAACTGTTTGTATTTTTTCAAAAAGCACTTGATAAGAAATTGCTAAACACACTTAAAGTAGTTCAATATGATCAAGAAAAACAACATATTGTATCGATTAAAGGGTTTGAATTAAAACGAGTAGATGGAGTTCTAAAATGGGAGTTATCTGTTAAAAAAGTAAAATCAGAATCGGCGAAGGCTACTACTAAAACGGCAGCTACAAGAAAGAAGAAAGTTGTATAAATATCTTAAGATTTAAATAAAATTGATATACATTATAATATAGAGACGTATTATAATGTCATATCATACAATAATGTCGCATAAAATTAAGGAACTTGTCTATCTTTTGGATACATGGTTATCTGCACCGACAGATAAAGTACAAATCCAAGACTGGTTACACTCCGCAAATTCAATTGCGGATACATTTGAATTTTCAGAGCGTGAACAAGTATTTGTTGATACTATGTTGGATATGTATGAAGAGCAATTTGAACAAATGATTTTACTCCAAACACCTCAACAGATTTCTATTCAGTATTTAGACGAACTCCTTAATAAAACGCAAACAGAGCAGCGAACAGAAGCATGGTATAAACAAATGTCAACAATTATTTCCGCAAGTGAACTCGGTAATTTATTTGCATCTCCTTATCAACGAAGTAAATTTGTAGTTGCAAAATCGCAACCATATCAGCCACGTCAACAAGATACTGCAATTCCATCTTCACATATGTCGGCATTTGATTGGGGTATTCGATTTGAACCAGTTGTAAAACAGATTTATGAATATAAATATGGATGCACTGTTAAAGAACTTGGTCGTTTAACACATCCTATAGATCCACGATGCGCTGCATCACCTGATGGTCTTGTATATCATTGTCCTGAAGGAAAACGCCAAGGGCGTCTTATTGAAATAAAATGCCCTGTATCCCGTGAAATCGATGGGTCTGTACCGAAAGATTACTATCATCAAATGCAGATGCAATTGCACGTAACGGGTCTTCAATTATGTGATTACGTGGAAGCATCATTTGAATCTGTATATAATGGAACTATTAAAAAGAAAGATGGTGTTAGTTTATATCATGGTTACATTGCATTGATACGATATGCACAGCCTACAAATGGACAAGAGTTCTATTATGAGTATAGTCCAGTAAATAGTGATGAAAGTTGGTTGCCGATTGTGGATTCAGAAGAAGATTTAATTGAGATCATTCCATGGAATCTGTATAAATGGAATGAGCAGATAATTGAACGAAGTGAAGATTGGTGGAAATCAACACATCTGCTTATTGAAGCATTCTGGCAAGATGTAGAGCGACATAAACGTGGAGAATTTACTGTATTGGAATCTAATCGTCCAGTTAAAAAAATGAAACCCGCTGAGAAATGTATGATTACATTTACACGTATGGATTATACGACTGTATAATGTAATTACTTTGCATTCCAAATAGATTTACGACATAATGGGCAAGATAATGGATATGGTCTATTATTAATTTCTGACATATGTATCCAACAATTAAGACATATAGTATGTTTACAACTAATCTCAATCATATCTTTATTTTCCATACAAATAGGGCAATCATCTTTTTTATCAAGGAATCCAATTTTTCCAATCATAATGGCACAGTCAAGACACATTCCATTGTGACAATTAAGAATTTGCTGAGATCGTTTTTGTTTACATAATCTAAAATTATAACATTGAATTAACTGACAATTATAAATACATTCTGTTTGATAATACTGTGTAATATCATGCTGTTGAATGCATGCACCATTTCCATCGCATAAAGACATTATTAATTATTACATAACTGCATTTAAGTCATAATATATTATAATAAATTTACATATTAATCTTATAAAAATTCAAAACGAGTTCTTGTAATGGTGCACTGCAACTATCAGGATATTTACGCTTATAATTATTTGTTAACTGTTGAAAGTTGCCCGTTTTCTCAATGGTGCGTTGGAAATCAGTGGCATAACACGAACGACTATCCACGCATGAAATGGATTCTTTTAAGCGGGGTTGTTCCATAATATCATTCAATAAATGATAAGGTTGTGTATTATATAAATCTACAGGGCTGGGTTGATTTGGGCGATAATCCATAATCATTTGTTCAGGATCAGCTGTTTGTTTAAAACTATCACTATCGACCACTTTTACCTTTTTTTTAGGTTGTGTTAAATACAATGCAGCAAATAACACACTTAATCCGACAAATAAGAGGACAATATTCATTGCGTATCTATTTGTCATAACTGAATTTAAAAATTGATTGATATGAAATAGTATATAACGCGTATAAATCGTATTCCGGAAAGATGTCAATGATTAGTATGAAGGTTGTTAAACGCAACGGAGAATTGGAAGATGTATCTTTCGATAAAGTTCTGCGTAGAATTCAAACTGCCGCGGAGAACTTGGAAGTAAATTCAACTCTTATTGCGCAACGCACCCTTCTCCGTATTTATGACCGCGTGAAGACGTCGGAATTAGATGAACTTGCTGCACAGTTATCTATTTCCCTTATGACTACTAATTCTGATTATGGTCTTCTTGCTTCACGTATTGCAATTTCCAATCATCATCGTAATACTTCTGATAAATTTACGGATGTTATTTATGCTTTATCCAATCAAACTGTTAAGAAAACGAGAGAGAAAATGAGTATTATTTCAGAAGAGTTGCAGACTCTCTGTGAGAAATATGGCGAACAAATTAATGCTAAAATAGATTATCAACGTGATTATCTATTTGATTATTTTGGATTTAAAACCTTGGAAAAACTACAATACTTGTTACGCGATGCATCTGGACGCACTCTGGAGCGCCCCCAACATCTTATTATGCGTGTTTCTCTGGCTCTGTGGGGCTCTGTTAATTTAGAACAAGCGTTTGAAACCTATGAGTTGCTGAGTCAGAAATTCTTCATTCACGCCACACCGACTAACTTTAACGCAGGGACTCCTCGGCAACAATGCTCCAGTTGTTTTGTGGAAGGAACTCAAGTGCATACAATGAATGGTGTCAAAAATATTGAAGATGTAATTATTGGTGATGAAGTAGTAACACATACGGGTAATATTAAAAAAGTATTGCAATTGCATAAAAATAAATTGGATAATCGTATATTATATAATATTAAACTTGCTGGAACACCAACTGTATCTGTTACAGGTAATCATCGTGTATGGTCAATTTCAGAGGAACAAGAAAAATGGGGTAAAACACCTGGATGGAATAGTGTAGATTATCTTCGTGTAGGTGATTGGATAGCAATTCCTAAAAAAGAAGGTGGTAGTATGTATGTTTTAGATGTAAAAGATATACTTGATAAATTTACAAGTGATGGTAATAAAGTATTATATACATATGATTATTCTTCTGAAGGTAAAGTTACACCATATGCTTCTTGGAAAAAACATTTTGCAAATGAAAAAACAGTTTCAAGTCAAAGAAAAGCAGATACATTTAATCGTTATTGGACATTTGATGAAGATTTAATGGAGCTTTTAGGAATTTGGTATGGTGATGGGTGCATTGTACATGGAAAAAATTCAGCTGGTCAAAAAGTTCTTAAAGCAATAAATATTGTATCTTATCATAATAATCAAAATTTAATAGATTTTGTAGTAAAAACATTATATGAGAAATTAGGAATTAGTCATGTTACAGTAAGTAAGGATAAAAATAATATGGTATCTATGACCTTAAATAATCATTATATTGCATTTATATTTAAAGAATTATTTAAATCTGGGTTTGATGGTAAACGTTTACCATCATTCTTTAATAAATTATCATATGAATCAATATCATCATTCATATCAGGATTAGTATCAAGTGATGGATGTGTAAATGATAAAGGTGGTATTACTATTCAGTTAACAAATCCACCATTAGTAAATGATATATTTCATTTAGTACGTTCAGTAGGAATTCCAATTACAATGACATTGATGTCATGTAAAGATAAAAAAGCAACAGGACGATTAAACATTCCAGTAAATATTGTAAATCATAAAATTAAAAAAGTATATAATGATAACAGAATTGAATTATATGAAGAGAAAAAAAATTCGTGGAGTCAAGTGCGCGTTATTAATGGAATAACATATATGCGTTTAAATAATAAAACACCTACAGATAAATCACCCGAATATGTATATACACTTGGTATTGAAGATGATCATTCATATAGTGTTGGTGGATTTATTGCAGAAAACTGCTTCTTACTTTCTATCAAAGGTGATAGTATCGCTGGGATTTATGACACTCTAAAAGACTGCGCACTTATCAGCAAGTATGCGGGTGGTATTGGTCTGCATATTCACGATATTCGTGCTAAAGGATCATTAATTAGAGGTACGAATGGAACTTCTAATGGAATTGTACCGATGTTGCGAAATTTTAATGATACTGCACGGTACGTTGACCAAGGAGGTGGTAAACGCAACGGCTCCTTTGCCATTTATTTGGAGCCTTGGCACGCCGACATTGAAGACTTTCTCAAGCTCAAGTTGAACACGGGTTCAGAAGAAGAGCGTTGCAGAGATCTCTTCTATGCTCTATGGGTTCCTGATCTCTTTATGGAGCGCGTCGAGAAGAATGAACCCTGGACGCTCTTCTGTCCTTCAGAAGCACCTGGATTAGCCGATGTACATGGAGATGAATTCAATGCGCTATATACACGATATGAAGCGGAAGGACGTGGACGTAAACAAGTGGATGCACAGAAACTCTGGTTTAAAGTCCTAGATTCTCAGATTGAAACGGGTACTCCTTATCTTTTGTACAAGGATGCGGCCAACAAGAAATCTAATCAGAAGAACTTGGGAACGATTAAGAGTTCAAACCTTTGCGTAGCACCTGAAACGCTTATTTTAACAGATAAAGGCCATCTTCAAATTTCAACACTTGAAGGACAACAAGTAAATGTATGGAATGGTAATAAATGGTCTGAAACAACTGTAATGAAAACAGGAACTAATCAGAAATTAATCACAGTTCAATTGAGCAATGGTGGATTTCTAACATGTACACCTTATCATAAATTTATTATAAGTAAAGGATACACTGATAATGGTATATTGAAGAATGCAAAACGCGTAGATGCATCTGATTTAAAAGAAGGTATGATTCTTGCAAAGCATAATTTACAACTTCTTGAAGGTAATCAAAATGAAGATATTGCATTTCCATATACTCATGGATTCTTTTGTGGCGATGGAACATATCATAAAAATCCAAATGGATATATTTCAAAAGGTCTATCATTATATGGTGAGAAAAAAGAATTGATTAAACATCTTGCTATTCGTTCATCATCTTTTAAGGAAGATGCAATTGGTCGTATTAATACAATGTTACCCGATGAATTACATGATAAGTATTATGTACCTATTAATTCATCATTAAAATGTCGCATTGAATGGTTAGCAGGTATTCTTGATTCAGATGGTTCTGTATGTAGGAATGGTGATAATGAATCACTGCAAATAGGTTCAATTCATCCAAATTTCTTAAATGATATTCGTTTGATGTTACAAACATTAGGAGTTAATAGTAAAGTTACATTAAATAAGTTAGAATCACGACAATTAATGCCTGATGGTAAAGGTGGACAAAAAGAATATAATTGTCAAAAGATATATCGCCTACTTATTTCATCATCTGCTGTGTATATTCTAAAATTAATAGGGTTGCAGTGTCATCGTTTAGAAATTATTGGAAATCAACCTCAACGTAATGCAGAACAGTTTGTTAAAGTAGTATCAGTTGTAGACAATGGTCGTGTAGATGATACGTATTGCTTCAATGAGCCTGATAATCATGCAGGAATGTTTAATGGTATTCTAACAGGCAATTGCAGTGAAATCATTCAGTACTCATCGCCAGATGAAACTGCTGTATGTAATCTCGCATCCATTTCACTCCCCGCCTATGTGAGTACAGAAGGATACGATTACACCGCTTTGAAGAAAGTTGTAAAGATTGCTATTAAGAATCTCAATCGCGTCATCGATATCAACTTCTATCCCATTAAAGAAACGCATACATCTAATATGCGTCATCGTCCAGTAGGTCTCGGTGTACAAGGATTAGCTGATGTATTTGCGCTTCTTAGGATTGCATGGGAATCTCCAGAGGCAGCAGATGTAAATCAGCGTATCTTTGAACACATGTACTTTGCGGCAGTAGAATCATCATGCGAAGTAGCACAGACGGAAGGACCGTATGAAACATATGAAGGTTCTCCGATGTCTCAAGGACTCTTTCAATATGATTTATGGTCTGTTACACCCTTAACAGAAGCAGATGGTTCATTGGATTGGGTAGGACTAAAAGCAAAAGTGAAGCAATGGGGTGTGCGTAATTCACTATTGATTGCCCCAATGCCAACCGCATCTACTTCACAGATTCTAGGAAACTTTGAATGCATTGAACCTGCAACGAGCAATATTTATACTCGTCGTACATTGGCAGGCGAGTTCATTATTGTCAATAAATATTTGATGAAAGACCTTCAGTATCTTAATTTATGGAATGAAATGATGAAACAACAAATCATTTCACGTAATGGATCTATTCAAGGAATTGACCAAATTCCAGATGAAATTCAACAATTGTATAAAACTTCATGGGAGATTAAACAGAAAGTGCTAATTGATATGGCGGTAAAACGAGGAGCATTTGTATGTCAATCACAGAGTTTGAATTTATTTGTATCCGACCCGAATTATGCGAAGTTAACATCAATGCACTTTTACGCATGGAAACAAGGGCTTAAGACGGGAATTTACTATTTGAGAACACGTGCGCCTGTTATGGCACAGAAGTTCACAATCGATCCTGATTTACAGAAGGCAGCTATTAAATCAGAGCAACAGCGGAAACTACGAAAGAATTCAGATGAAGAGTGTACTATGTGTTCCGCATAAATATATATACTTAAAAACATTAAATAGTACAAGAATATAGGGATGTCTAGGAAACAATATGAATTAGACAGTGCAATAAAAGAAATAGAGCAACTCTTTAAAAGCACTGAACTTATTCCAAAGTTGTATCAATCTGTAGAAAGTATTTCTAGGATTCTATGTGCTATTATTAAAACAAGGGGGGAAAATTGGTTAAATGAACTTAATGATTTACCGTTAAATAGTATTGAACGTGTTAAATTAAATAATGTTTTTCAGCCATATATCCCGTTTATTCTATCATTTTTTAATGGAAAAATGAAGGGTGGAGCTAACGAAGAAAAAGAAAAAGATGCAGAAGCAGACACAGAATTAGAAGAAGTTAAAGATGTTAAAGATGCAGCAGATGCAGCAGATGAATCTGCCAATTATGGTCCAGATGATTTAACTGAAAAAATAATGAATACATTTGGATTTATTGATTCTACTGTAAATCAAGTCGCATTATCTGATTTTGGAATTCTTAAAATGGAGAAAGACTCAGATTCTGAACCTGATATACGTCTATTTCCAGATTTTATAACAAAGCCAATATATGGATTAAATCCTGCAATATCTAAGGGATTAGAACAAATTAGAGTTCCATTTCGTACATTAGTTATTGCTGTATATTTATTGTTAGATATTGCACGAATGGCATTTGCTTCTGCTGGAAAGGATATGAATCGTAATATTTTATCAGTTGTTGTAGCTGTATTAGATCTTTTAAGAGGTGACTGGAAAAATGCAATTATGACTATTATGGGTTATTTTGGAACAACACCATTGTTTATGGGGCAACTTGGAAAAGTATATTTAACACTTTTCCAAACACTTTCACCAAATATACAAAATAATTTCATTTTTGGTACAATAGATAGTATTAAATCACTTATTGTTGGTATCTTATTAGCAGTATTTAAAGTGGCAGCTCCATATGAACTTCGCAAGCCTATTATTGAAGTATTAGATACTATTGCAAAACATAAGCACGATATTGATGGGACACTAGAAACTGCTGATTTGAAACCTCTTCCTGATTATATGGCACCTACATTTAATGATCTTAATAATTTACAATCACTTATGGATGATCCTGCTTTTATATGTTCCTCAGAACATCAAGAGCTAGTTAAAACAATAGATAATTCTGCAATTATTCATATTGTTTTACAGTTATTACGTATTCCAGTAACAGAGCGATTTCGTGAATATCATTGTGGTACAGAGACAAAATCATTTGTTGAAAGAATTGTTGAAAGACAATCTAAACCTATTAAGATTCCTCAAAAAAGTCCGAGTGGAGATAATGAAGTTAAAAACAAAGTTAAAAACGAAGTTAAAAACAAAGTTAAAAACGAAGAGAAAGAAGCGAATGAAGAGAAAGAAGCAAATGGAGAGAAAGAAGCGAATGGAGAGAAAGAAGCGAGTGGAGAGAAAGAAGAGAATGGAGAGAAAGAAGCGAGTGGAGAGAAAGAAGCGACTGAAGAGAAAGAAGAGAATGGAGAGAAAGAAGCGACTAAAGAGAAAGAAGAGAATGAAGATAAAAAAGCAGAGCAACTACAACCAGAGCAACCACAACCAGAGCAACTACAACCACAAATGATGCAACAAATGTATCCTCAACAAATGTATCCGCCTCAACCAATGTATCCACCTCAATCAATAATGCAACCAATGTATCCTCAGCAAATGTATCCACCTCAACAAATGATGCAACCACCACCAATACAACCACAACCAATGCAACCACAACCAATACAACCACAACCAATGCAACCACAACCAATGCAACCAATACAACCGCAAGCACAAGTAGAGCCATTAAAAGAGACAAAAGGTGGTAATCGCGCCCGTAAATTGCGCAGAGCTTATTCTACTTGAATACCCGCCAACCGATGAATAAATTTCAAATATTCATCTGAAAATCCCCAAAAACACGATGGCTCTGCGCCAGGAACGACACGACTTGACTGATTCTTTCCATGTGTAAATGCAATAATAATTTGTTGAGGAGGGATTTCAACCACTTTAGATTCACGACCTTTAATCCACTCTTCTGCCTCTGCAATAGAAACATCTGCAAATGCCCGTTCTTCCCATGCAGACTTTTTAAATGTCAAAGTAGCTTCTGAAATACGTTGTGATAAAGGAAGATGAAATGGAGGAATACTAATCGCACTTGTCCCATTCTTCAAATCATATAGAGGGAGAGTAGAGCAACATACAATATCACCTCTACTTAACCATGCAACACGACGACGAAAGGATGTTTCAGGATAATGATCATCGTCATCCATAAAAAGAATATTATCATGTGTTGCATGCTTAATACCATAGTTTCGTTTTTCTCCAATACTAAGATGTCCTTCAATTGGAATATACTTTATAACAATTTTAGGAACATGCACTTGAAAATTAATAATTTTATCAGTAGCCATATTCTCTTTTTTCTCATTATCCTCTATAATAATCCATTCGATTTTCTCTTGGGGATAATCAGATATCAATAAATTATGAAATGCAATATCGATTAAATGTTTACGATTATATGTAGGAGTAATAATTGAAATGGGAGGGCAATCTGCAATTTGTAGAATGGGTGTACCAAGTACTTTATCTTTATTAAATTCTAATAAGGGAAGAAATGCATCAGATACTTCTGAAAACAGTGTAGGAACAGATAGATTAGAAGCAGAAAAAGCAGAAAAAGCAGAAAAAGCCTCATCTAATTGTGTACGAATGGATGAAAATTGCTCTGTTATAATCCATGCACAATTCTTAAATACTCGTTTATAATGGTTCAAATTATTTGCAATAGTAAATGCACCAACTGCTTCTGCATGTAGCGCAAAATAATCTACTGTTTCTTCATGACTGCATACAAGATGTCCACGATGTAATTTGCACAGATGTTTCAGTGCATCACGTGACAATTCTTTATGGATAACAAGTACATTTTTTGCATTAATCTTTTTAAGATTCGCAACAAATTCTTCATCATGACTATAAATGGTTAGATGAGGGTCACCATCGTTCCAGAATGGAATTACATTTGCGACATATTCATATTTTCTACTAGAATCTACAAAACATACAAAATCATTCTTTGGATCTTCGCCTGGACCATCCATCCAAGAGCACCATTTATCTGCCATATTATATACATCAAATGCATGTGAATACTCACTATAACATTCTTTAAAATCATCAGGGTGAGCTAATAGTATATTCTTATACGCCCATGATACTGCACTATAAATAGGAATACGAATGTGAATTTGAATATCGGCTTTCTGATGAAGTTCACGAATATCAAGATGCAGAACATTGATTTTTCTACTCTGAAGTAAACGGTCTACAACTGCAGCATCATCTTTGTATTTCAATTTATCATACAAAATAATAGCGGATGTGGGTTTTAGCATTTCTAAGTAAATAGTTCTTTCTGTTTTAAATTCTAATGCAATATAAATGACCGCCGAGTCAGTTAGAGATATAGGATATATCTCATGGAAAGATCCATTTGCTTGGATGGAGTCAATGAAGGGAAAACATTGGAATAATTTATTATTACATGAGAAACATAATTATAATACACTTGCAAAACAAGTCCATAGAGAAACCCGACATATGGAAAAAGAAATAACAGATGTGTATCAATATATAGAATTACCGCCATTTACAATCGGTAATGGCTCTGTAAAATTATATTATACATATTCTGGTAAGTTTAGTTGGTCATGGTCATGGTCTACAAAAAAAATACAAGCAGATGATTTAGATGTATTAGGAAATTATGTATGGTATGCAACAGAAGATGATAATCATACATATAAAAATAAAATAACATGCGTGGATGCTAAAGGGAAAATAGTTTGGACACGTAATGAAGTGTCATCACAAATTGCAGTAATTGGTAATATATGTTATTATATTATTGTAACAGATTATTTTAATGCAATTGAAGTTCGCGCATGTAATGCACATACAGGAAAAAATGAACGTATTATACACAAAGAACCAAATCAAGAAAGAGACCTTACATTTTGGAAATGCTCAAGTCGTACTCTGTATTTACAATCAAGTGATCCAATAAATGCATCTCTATTTCGTATCAATGGACTAGATGTAATACCGTTATATAAATCAAGTATACTTCAGATTCCATTGGGAGAAGGCAATAATGGTGATTGTGTCCTTACAAAACAGCGACTAAATAGTAAATGGATAGCACATGGAAAACCAGTGAGTGATTGGATTCTTCCAGATGAAGATATTCAATTTGTTACACTTCGTTCAGGACATGTGCTAACTATTAATGAAGGTTCGCGTACAATTTGGTTCTGTGCACCGCGAAAGAAGCCAATAGTATTATATAAAATTAAAGTGGGTGAAATATCTCCATTATATTGGTCAAATTGGGAAAATACAATTATGGAGAGTTATATTGTTCTAAGTCCATTCTCTATTCCACAAGTTATTCATATTATTGAAAATACGATTATGGATAATAAATCATTTTATTTTGAGAATAAATTATTAATTGAAAAACCAATACAATTTAAACCATTAGAAGTTCATCGTTTTCATGTTCCATCCAAAGATGGAACCAGAATACCATATATTATTGTAAAACAGAAAAATATAAAACCAAAAGCACAACTTATCTATGTATATGGCGCATATGGCTCAACTACAACGATAGAATGGCCTTATAAAACGTGGTATTCATTATTGCAACGACGATGGGCAATTGTTTATGCAATGGTGCGTGGAAGTGGTGATAATAACGCAGAATGGGCAAATACTGCACGACGCTCTAACAGACATATAGCAGTCGATGATTTTGAGGCAGTCATTCGAGATGCACAACGCGTCAATCAATTGAATGCAAAACGCACTGTAATATACGGAAGATCCGCAGGTGGAATTCCAATCGGTGCAATTGTATCTCGATATCCTGATGGACAATTAATTGGCGCAGCATATACGGAAGTTCCTTATGTAGATGTATTACGTACAACTACAAATCCATCCCTACCATTAACTATAGGAGAATATAAAGAATTTGGTAATCCACGAGAGAATATCTTGAATTTTAAGGAACTACTCAAAGTTTCACCTATAAATGCACTACCGGCAGATGGAGCTCCAGGAGTATTTGTATTAACACGTGTAGGGTTACTTGACCGTCAAGTATATGCATATGAATCATTCAAGTGGATTCAGCATCTCCGAGGAAATTATAATTCAGTTGGCTTTAATCCAAAAGGAAAGTATGTTATTTTTGATGTAAAAGAAGCGCATAAATATGAAAAGGAAAGATATATTCCGACACATGCGCAGGATCTTGCAATTTTAGATGCATGGATAGACGGTACAATTCATATATAATTATCCGGCATTTCAAATCTATTCCAGTGTGTAAAAAATCTAAGACACTAATATAGAAGATGTTGGCATTTGAATCTGAAAACGAATATGAACGTGAACAAGAGCACGAGAAAGAAGAAGAGGAAGAGAACCAGAATGGTGGTCGTCGCCGCCGTGCCAGCCGTCGCAGCAAGCGTCACGGCAAGAAGCGCACTCACCGCAAACGCGGTGGAGAGCATGAGAAGCAGCAGGGCGGCCGCAAGTCTCGTCGTGGCAAGCGTCATGGCAAGAAGCACGGCAAGAAGCACTCCCGACGCAACCGTCGCAACTAAATTATTTTAGTTATTTAATCATTTAGCAGTCATAGTTTATATTATATTGTATTCATTATACTATATAATATATAATTAACAATAGATATGCTCATATTATGTTTACTACTTGTATTATGCACAGTAATTGCATTATCATATTATGAAAATAGGGAATATTTTACTGGAGTTATACCTGCTATTGGTAATACAGTAAAGTGTACTATAAATCCACCTGGCGGTAAATCAGCTGATACACTATTTCAATTAGCTAAAAATAACAAATTAAATTTTTATACTGATTTAAATGCGGCTAAAGAATGGGACCCTATAGGAGTTAATACTCCACATGTAATCGATGATTGTAAGGCATATACTTTAGGTACAGAAATGAAAGCACCTGGACCTGGTACTAAATATGGTATAACAGTTCAATGTGCTACAAATCCACCTGGTGATAAACCAGCTGATACCTATTTTCAATATTCTACAAATCAAGTATTAAACGTATATCCTAATAAAGAAATCGCAGACAGATTTGGCGGATCTAATACTATGGGTAAGGCAGACCCATTGATTATTAGTGATTGTTCTGGATTTTCATTGGGAAATCCAATTACTTCTAATACACGTAGCACTGCTACAGGAACTTCATCGGGACCAAATATGCAAACTAAAAATTGGATTAAACAATTACAACCCTTGATAGGTGCATCTAACTCGGCACAATCAAAACAAAAATTATCTGCACCCGCACAACCTGTAAGAAATGATGTTAACCCGCAAGTATCTGTTAGTGATACAGGATATAATGCAATGGAGTTACAAAATCAGTCAGCATTGTTAGGCAATATTAAAAAGATTGTTCAAGATGAATTACGTACAAATCGTGTTCAACCTGAAAATCATCCGCTTGCATTAAGTGGAACAAGTGGTTCTTGCTCAAATGCTACACAACAAGGTAATGAATATATGAATGGCAAAGAGGATATGTCAAAATATATTAAGAAAGATTCTATTCCGTGCTGGGGATGTAATTTAGATTATTAAGCATTAGTAAAAAGATACTTTATGAAAGTAGGATGTATGCATTCATACTAATATTAGTAATACTTGGTGTTGTGTATGCAACAACAAATCCATCTTTAGAGGGATTTCGTAATGATAGTTCATTGCATATCCCAACTAAACCTTATGGAATACCAGACACTTGCCCTAAAGGTACTTCTATTACTCCGGTTTCAAATCTGGATCGTTCATTTAATGCTGCAAAGGTAATGCCTTATTCTATGCCTGGTGATTTACCGGTTGCTGGCTATCAACAAATTGGTGCAATGAGTCCTTTACCGTATCAGGATACAACTTTAATTAAAGCAAATCGTCAACAACTCGTTTCACTTCTTGAATTGGTCAAAGGTTTCTTAGCATTTGAAGCACAGGAACTATCTGAAAAATCAGACCCTTCTATACAACTTCCTTTACAAACAGCACGCAGTGACTTTCAAGTTCTACAACGCGAAGTAGAAGTACAGAATCGTAATCCTGGTGTGCAATCCACTATTACATTAACTAATTTGAATGAAATGTCATCTAATTTAGCATATTTACAGCAACAAGTTCGTTTAATTGGTGCAGCAGGATCACTTCAAGGTCCTATCAATCAATTTCATGAAGGATTTCTGGATCCTACAACAACTGTAACAGTACCTGCTCCAACTGGAACAACTGGAACAACTGCAACAACGGCGGCAACCGTTCCTGCACCTACTACAGTAACAATACCATTAACAGGAGCCGCATCTGGAACTACTACAACAGCGCCTCTAGCACCCGCGACAACTTCTACACCCGCTCCTATACCAGTGCCTGCAACAATGGAGGATTTAAAGAAATTACTTTCAAATGTTCAAGGACAAATTAATAAACTGTCAGCAAGTGGTACAAATGATCCTGTAACTAAACAGAGAATTAGTGGCTTAACAGGTATTCAATCATATGTTAAAGAAATTATTCATCAGCTTACTACTGGTACGTTATTTCCATCTGATGTTCCTATTATGAAAAGTGATATTGATAGAGCATTTAAAGTAGTAAGTACTCCTAATTCATCTATCGCCGATGCACTGTCTATTTTAGGAATTGCTACTGGATTACAAGGTAATTCAAAAGCAATGTCACAATTGAATACGCTTGTAAATAAATACGCTGACCAAATTATTAATGGTGTAAGTGCAACCTTTCAAGTGAAATATACTTCACCAAATGAATTAGGATTAGCAAGAGCATCAAAAGCATCATCCATTGATAAAACAGGATTTCCTTCTATGGCTGATTTAAATAATGTATCAAATGCTAAATTTATGCCTGTGGATTCTGGAGCACTTGTAACAGATCGTTTAGCAGCACTTCCGATGGATGCAGGTAGAGGTAAAGGACCTGCACATTTTGATTGGAAACAACGTGCAAAAGAAATTGAAGACCAAGTTAAAAAACGCGGATTAAATCCTGCAGATTTTGGTATTACACCGATTAAAACTGCATCTCCTGAATTTTCATGGAAAGGCTATGCACGTATGATTTGCACTAGATTACAAGCAACAATGGATCCTGCGCTACCTGTTACATGTGGATGCCCCCCGATGGACTGGCGAGGATGGCGTTAGTTATCGCCATCCTGTCACTTTGTTTGAGAATGGCAATAAGGCAGCCGATAAGGCAATCGATAAGCATTTTAGGGAAACTATCTCCTAGAAATAGATGCCCAAATTTGTAGTAGAATCCGATATAGATGTGCGTACATTCGATAGACCCTATCATCAACGTCAAATAATTGGTGAATTTTCCTGTATAGCTGATACATATCAATTTATTGAAAAGTATATCACCGATACAAAAGAGTTATATACTTATTTTTGCAGACATTCTTTGTGTGCTAAAGATGAGTTTGAAAGCTTGATTGGAACAGATAAACCTGTTGCAATTAATATTGTATTAGGTCATTTTGAAGATGCTCTGTATGTTAGTAGGATAAATTAAATTTGTAAAACTAATAATTTAAAAGTATAGTACGAACAGAATGACTCCTTTAATCCACTTTGTGGGGGTATTTGTGATAGGCCTTGCAATAGGCTTATTCGTATCTAAGATTGTAAAACAAGAAGGATTTGAAGACTGTGGTCCAGATATGTGTAGTAATTGCAGTAAACCCTCACCTTGTAATTGCCCTAAACCTCATCCGGCGACAAATTGCAAACAACCCGATATGAATAAATATGTATTAAAATCATCTATTCCGCCCTGTCCTGCTGTACCTGATTTAAGCAATTATATTTTGAAGAGTGAATGTCCACCTGTTCCCGATTTAAGCAATTATGTTCTTAAATCATCCATTCCTAAACAGAATCCCGTCATATTGGATTGCTCTAAATGTCAGAAAGCAAAAGGTGATTGTCCGCCATGCCCTCGTGCACGTTGCCCTGAAGTGAAATGCCCTGAGCCAACAAAATGTCCTCAGTGTGCACCGTGTCCTACGATGAAATGCCCTCCGGCTGTTGTAAAATGTAAGGCAGAAGAGGTTGTATATGATTCACCTGTGCGTCCTTACATGGCTCCCTTAAATTATTATGGATTTGGAAGAGTTTAAACTAATCCTAATAGTATTTGGCAAATTGTATTATATATAATTTGCTAAATTCATTAAATTCAATGAATTCATAGAATTTGTTGAATTCATAGAAAACACCCATCTAACACAATAAATCCCACAAAGATAGGAAATGGATACGCGTTTTTGGGGTCCATCAGGATGGAAACTCCTTCATCTTATATCATTTGATTATACATATTCTGCGGATAATGCAATTTATTATGCCAAGTTTTTCGAAACGATTCCATATATTTTACCGTGTAAATTCTGCAGATCATCCCTAACCGATTATTATCAACAGCATCCCTATACACATTCCGTTCTTACAAATGGCTATATGAATCCATTGCTAGATGTAAAAAAATGGATGTATACTATTCATAATTGTGTGAATGATAAACTGCGAAAGCAAGGGTTGTACAAGGATCCAAATCCATCATTTGCCTCTGTCAAAAAACGATATACAGCACTGCTTAATGATTCATGGGATACACAAATTGCACTTTGTTGGGACTTCTTATTTGCAGTGGCATATCACCATCCGATGACAATAAAGATGGAGCTCATGCCTGGATGTACGCTACAAAAAGAGCAAATTACAGATGAATGCCAGAAGAATAAATGGAACATACTTCCTATGAAAGAACGTATGAAGTGGTTTATTGCTTTTTGGACATATCTTCCGGATGTTCTACCATTAGAAATTGCCAATAAATGGAAACAAATTCGTATTAAACCTGTTTTGCATTCACGTAAGTCTACACTGGCCTGGCTCTGGAAAATGCGATGTGCTCTTGATTCACAATTCAAAGATCCTTATACATCTATATGTAAACGTATTGCAAGTTATTCCAGTGACTGTAATTCTATTACATGTAGAAAGTCAAGAAAAAGCTTTAGGCAAAAGACACATAAAAAGAAACAGTATTAACAACAGAGGATGGAATACATCATTGTATTTGCTACAATTATCTTATTCGTAGCCATTATTACGCTATGCACTTTTGATACGTGGCAAACTGTATTATTAACATCACTATGTATCCTTATTATTGTTTATGTATTTTTGATGAGTGTTGATAAACTAACAACACTTGATATAACTCATGTAAGCGAAGGATTTGTATCACAAAGTACGCAATCTAAATATGAATGGTTACAGAATGATGAACTCTTCGATGATTTTTATGCATCTATTTTCACTAAGTTGACGCAGAATGAAACACTGATTCAGGCAGAAACAGCAATTTGTTTACAAGAATTTGCAGCAAATATTCCGAAAGAGAATCTCAAAATCTTGGATGCAGGATGTGGTATAGGGATTGCAACGTGTGCATTGAAGAAGCTGGGCGTAGGTAATGTGGTGGGTATGGATAAGAGTCGTGCAATGATCCAATATGCGCGAAATACAACTCTACCGCATACAACTTTGACAGATACAGAGAAACAGGATGTGGAGTTTCGTAATATGGATTTAATTGGACCTGGCTCTGCAAATGCGGGTGAATTCACAGATGCATGTATTCTGTATTTTACGATTTATTATTTTCGCGATTTGGATACTCTGTTTCGCAATCTGAATTTATGGGTGCGACCTGGTGGTACGTTAGCGATTGAAGTTGTTAATAAATATAAGTTTGAACCTATTTTAAATCCGAGTAATCCTTGGGTAGGGATTTCACCGCAGAAGTATGCAAAGGAACGTTTGCATAAGTCTACGATTGTATTTGATAAGTTTGATTATGACGCAGTATTTGAATTAGAAGATCCAAAAGCGGAGTTTCGTGAAACGTTTCGATATAAAGATGGATCCGTGCGTAGACAGAAACATACATTGTATATGCGTAATATTCCTGATATTGTTAAGATTGCGAAAGAGTGTGGATGGCTTTATACGAAATATGTGGATTTGATGCCGCTGTCTTTTCAGTATGGTTATTTATTGTTTTTCAAGCGAGCTATTTAGATTTACTTCTTCTAATGTTAATTCTGGTACATTATTCATTTTTATTACGTTTGCTTTAGATGCTAAAGGCTGTAATGAAATTGGATTTTTAATACTGGCACGACGAATAACTGGAGAAGACTGTGTACTTTCTTTTAATTTTTGTAGAAATTCTTCAACTAATGTTTTTATTTCAGGAGCAGTAAGTATTTTTTTCATTAAGTTATTATTATTATCTATCTGATTCTGTAATAATGCGGTATATTTGTTTGGTTTACTTTTAAACTTTTCTTGATTAGTAGAGTTTGAAATAACATCATCTTTTAAACGTTGAATACTTATATCAATATCTTGCATTAATTCTAATAGTATTTCTCTAGATGTATTTAATTCTAATTTAATTTCATTACAAAGATTGATTTGTTGTGTTATAGTATCTTTGAGAGGATCTAATTTACTGCGAATTTTAACCCAGTTTGGCGGACTTGATAGTTTTATTAATGTAGCATTATGATTTGCAGATATTTTATCTAATCCATTTTGAGTCTCAGTTATTTTAGTAAGTTCTAAGTCTATGTTCTTTTTAATTTGTGTAAGATTTTTAATTAGTTTGTCTTGTACTTGTATTTGTAGGGCTTGTTTACTTTTCAGTTTAAAAGCTTCCATTCGTTTTGGTTCATTTAATTGACCAGATAAAGTACCAACTATATCTCTATTATGCTTTTGCCATATTGTGTCATCTTTTTTACCAAATTTTATGTATTTTATTTCAAATTTTCCATTAATTCCTTCAGTTACATGGAATACTTTAGAATCAGTCATTCTATTCTATATTATTTAATAATTTGGGCGGAGGATAATTTCCTAATCAACTGCGTTAATTTAATTCAAACTCAAATTAGTCACCTATAAAGTTCTATTGTTTACTTTAGCAATGATTGTTTTTACTTCAGTAATAGTATTGCCTGCTTCAGTAATAGCATTCTTTGCTTTAATCCCACTATTATTTAAAATATATGCATTCTCTGCAAGTTCTAATTCATTTGCAGCATTAGTAATATTATTTGATACCATCTGTATTAATGCATCAGTATCTGATGTTAATAAGTATGATAAGGTATCTTTTAATTTATTTTTTGCAACATTTTGTTCACGATTAATAGCGATATCCACAAGTATTAAATACATTAAATATACTTTAGTCTTAAAAATGCATATTGTAAATGCTTCTTGTGCTGCATTGAGCCAATCATAGTATGACTCACGATTCTTATTTGCATTGAATACATTTTTTGCATATTCCCTTTTTTCTATATATTCTTGTATTATATTATTAAAATAATTATAGTCTATGTTTATTTTTCCACCTTTTATAATACGTTCTATATATTGTTTTGCATCTAAAATGATTTCTTTACTAAATGTATAATTAATCTGCTTTAATGCAAGTATCTCATCTAAGTCCTTGTCTAATTGCATTATAGGTTTTACTATAGGTTGCACTACATCTATAATATAACCATCGTATTTATCATCCGTTTTTGTTATATGCAAAAAATGTACTTTTTCATTTGTAACAGAGTTTTTAAATGCCTCTATTTCTTTTATTGATTCAGTTTTCATTATTAAAGAAGTATCATACGTTTTACCATTAATATCAATTTGTACAATATAGTGAACCGTACTCATACTAATTATAGTATTTATTTACGTTTAGATTTATACTTACGTTGAGTTTTTAATTTACGTTGAACTTTTTTACTTCTTCGGGTGCGACCACCTTTTGTTACTGCTACATTTGTTAAGTCTGGTCCTTTAGTATAGGTTCCATTAGCATATATAATATGTACAACATTTAAACCTGGATATGCAGTTTTTGCATCATTAAGATTGTTATATATGCTAGTTTTATATTTATATCCATCTTTCTCTGTAACGGTGAAGTAATCTTTTGATGAAGTTGATTGTGATGCTGGATCTAATGTTTTTCCATTAGTTTGGTTTTTTGCAGCATTTGCTGCATTTGCAGCTACTACTACATTTGCTGCATTTGCTTTTGCTGCTACTACTGCTGCATTTGCTTTTGCTGCTACTACTGCTGCATTTGCTGGTGCTGCTACATTTGCTGGTGCTGGTGCTGGTGCTGGTGCTGGTGCTACTGCTAGTGCTACTGTTGGTGGTGCTGCTGGTGTTGGTGCTGGCGCTGGTGTTGGTGCTGGTGCTGGTGCTGGTGCTGGTGCTGGTGCTTGTACTTTATTTGCAGCTGTATTTACTTTTGTTTTATTTGCGGATCCATTTGTGGATCCTTTTCCGAGTTTTGCTACTTTTCGTGCTTTTGCATTCTGTATTCCTTTATTTAGTTTATTTTTATTTAAAGTTTGATCTTTCTTTAAAGCCTCCAATTCTACCCAGACTTTTTTATAGCCTGGAATTGTAAAAAAATTGCCAGGATTATTAGATTCAATTTTATCATAATTTATTGCTACTGGTGGGTTTGCAGCATAATTATTACTCATTATCTTCTACTTATATAGATGAATATAATCGATGTCTTTCAAAAAGGTCTCCTATATGGCTCAGAGAGACTCCCATTTGATCGGTCAAA
>Ga0209190_1000091_pt1 | contig 58249 bp, 33 predicted proteins | sample M_140205_XF_Meta_FD_187315 | JGI IMG/M metagenome (GOLD analysis project Ga0209190, IMG submission 187315) | Freshwater microbial communities from Lake Montjoie, Canada to study carbon cycling - M_140205_XF_MetaG (SPAdes) (version 2) | ecosystem: Environmental > Aquatic > Freshwater > Lake... | reverse complement strand
GGTGGACTATTTGCATCTGGATGCCAACTAAAGTCAAAGGCATTAATATCAACATCTTCATGGATTTCCCAATTGGTTTTATTTGGTTTAATAGTACATTTAAACAAATCTATATATGATATCTCTTTTGCATTTTCAACCATATATCGTGGTCCACCTGTTTTTTGCCATTGTGTGCCAAATTCATATATAAACGGCGGACTGGTTGGGTTTGGACGCCAAGTAAAATCAAAGGTACTACTATCAACATCTTCTGGGATTTCCCAATTAGTTTTATTTGGTAACAACTTAACTAATTCAGGCATATAGTTATACTCAGTGGCTCCTGGCGCGGTATAAGTTAATACCGGTTCAAGTGCCGCTTCATTCCATTTATTTCCCCACGCATATATAAACGGTGGACTATTTGCATCTGGATGCCAACTAAAGTCAAAGGCATTAATATCAACATCTTCATGGATTTCCCAATTGGTTTTATTTGGTTTAATAGTACATTTAAACAAATCTATATATGATATCTCTTCTGATATCTCTGTTGCATTTTCAACTACATATCGTGGTCCACCTGTTTTTTGCCATTGTGTACCAAATTCATATATAAACGGCGGAGCAGAAGCATCTGGATGCCAACTAAAATCAAAGGTATTAATATCAACATCTTCTGGAATTTCCCAATTGGTTTTATTTGGTTTAATAGTACATTTAAACAAATCTACATATGATATCTCTGTTGCATTTTCAACTATATATCGTGGTCCACTTGTTTTTTGCCACTGTGTACCAAATTCATATATAAACGGTAAAACAGTAGCATCTGGATGCCAACTAAAGTCAAAGGTATTGATATCAACATCTTCTGGGATTTCCCAATTGGTTTTATTTGGTTTAATAGTGCATTTAAACAAATCTATATATGATATCTCTGTTGCATTTTCAACTATATATCGTGGTCCACCTGTTTTTTGCCATTGTGTACCAAATTGATATATAAACGGCGGACTGGTTGGGTTGGGCCGCCAGCTAAAATCAAAGGTATTGATATCAACATCTTCTGGAATTTCCCAATTAGTTTTATTTGGTAACAACTTAACTAATTCAGGCATATATTTATATTCAGTAGCCCCGGGTACTGTATAAGTTAATACCTGTTCAAGTACCGGATAATTCCATTTACTTCCCCATGCATATATAAACGGTGGGTCAGTAGCATCTGGATGCCAACTAAAATCAAAGGCATTAATATCAACATCAGGAAATATCCACCAACAAGAATTTTTTTCTTTTTTTCTAGTAAGTGAATCAACATCAGCACGATATATAATTATCTCTGATTTTTGTTTGGGACATAACCATGTGCCGCTATCTTTTTGATGGACGCTAGGCCATACATTATTGTGTTCCTCCGCCCATACATCGTTATCTGCTAAGAATTCAAAATCCCAATCCCAATCAAAATTTTTATAATTACAAAATTCATTAATTATCCAAAAATGATCAGTAGTAGATTTGTGTCTTGCCTCTTCTAATGAGTTTGCAAATTTTTCTTTTGGGTGGATATTTGGTTTTTCACCGTAATAAAATACATCTCGCATTCTATATTTACACTAAGCAACTAGGTTACTTTTATTTTATTAACATATATCAAGAACAAATAGTTACCCCATATAATATTTCAAAGTGGTCAGCATCTATTCTGTCATTTACTACAGGGTTACCTCGAATATTTAAACTAGTGTTTAATAACATCGGGCATCCTGTTAAAACATACCATTTCTCTAATAGTTCTCTAATTCCTGAGCCATCTTTTGGGACAGTTTGTACACGGCTAGTCCCATCATGGTGTACAATAGCAGGAAATAACTCAGGATTCCTGCAGGTACTGATGACTTGCATATACCTACTATTATCCCAGTGAGTAGGCATATTAAAATATTGATAAGCAAACTCCTCGAGAATGACCGGAGCAAAAGGTCGAAATTTTTGTCTGCGTTTGATTTCATTTACCTTATCCTTTATTGTATTTCCTCTAGGGTCCGCTAATAGACTACGATTTCCTAATGCCCTAGGTCCAAATTCAGCCCGACCATTAGCAACTCCAGCAATGCCATTAGTAGATAGTTCATTTAATAATTTATCAACAGGATATGGACCGCTAATATTATATCCTAAATATGCATTTTTCCAATTAAGTTGTTTACGGTAACCCAATGCAGCAGCCCCTAAAGAACTACCGCAATCACCGGGATTAGGCATAATCCAAATATTTTCATAGAAATTCCCCAGCAGTCTATTGGCCAAACAATTTAATGCTACCCCGCCGCCGTATACTAGATTTTTACTATGGCCTATTATTCTAGCTTTACTCATTACTCTAGCAATCATCTGTTCTACTAAATGTTGACTACTACTAGCAATGTTCATATGATCCGCATCTTGTAAGAAATCTTTACTAACACCAGTATGTAGATTTTGCTTGAAGGTTAATATATCTTTGCTATCTACTATTTCATCCATCATTTCATTCAGATGAATTGGTTCTCCGTATGCTGCCATACCCATTAAAATATATTCTTCATCAAGTGGGCGCAACCCAACTCGTTCAGTCATTGCTGAATAAAATAGACCAATACTATCCGGGTATTGCATACTCCATTGTTTATCATATTGTGCGACACCAAACATATCATAATATGCATTCCATATAGTAATAGTATCAAATTCTCCTATAGCGTCTATTATTACCACTGTGGCTTTTTCGTAGGGACTTGTTTGAAATCCTGCAGCAGCATGACTAAGATGATGAGCATGTGTTGTTATTTTTTTAGTATTAAACTGATTTACTATTTTTTTACCAATACGATTTTTAATAGTTCTGAAGTCACCTGGTTGTCCGGCCCTAAGTTGTCGTAATGAAGTAAGCCATGGTCTTTCATAATAATGAAGTTCATATTCCTTGTCAGTAAGATATGATAGAGCGTCTGTCAATAACAGCGGAGACAATTCTTTATCGTGCTTTTGTTTACTATATCGTTCACTATGTCCGGCAAATAGAATATTTCCAATGTTATCAAGTACTGTAATACCGGCATCATGAAATCCATTACTAATTCCTATATAATTCATTTACTGTTTAATTATATTAAAAAGTTTATCAGCAACAATCTCATGTATAGATTCTGCAAAATGACCGCCGGGCGTATAAACTTCCGGCAGCTTGCAACTCATTGCAATATCAGTCATATTTATATCAGGCACTAAATTAGCATAGTTTTCTAAATTTTTTATATTTTTTATATCAATATAAGAAAATTTTACATCAGAATTGGGTGAACTTGACTCATTGCGCCAAAATTTAGGGGGCAGCGGCATAGGTAATACAAAGTACAATCGTATGTTGTTTACAAAGCAAAAATTCTTTACTAGAATTACATTTTTATAAAAATTTGTATAACAATGATAATCTGTTTCATATTGTAATTTAAAATCAAGGATACCCTTATAGTCAGGATGAAGATTAGGTCTATGATGAATTATATCTGCCCACATCTTATATTTACTTTTATGAGTAGAGGGTAATTCCGATCTATCTATTCCAGTAAGTCCAATTATTGATATAATATTAGCATGTTCTTCTTTTAAAGAAATTAAATCAGACACTGTGGTTCTAGCTATTCGATCCATTGAAGAACCACTCTGTGCATTATTTATAACTGGATATCCCGATAATTTATGTAATTTATTTGGCCAGGCCATATTAAATTCTTCATTTCGTATCTCCTCCATTTTAATTTGTCTTAATTTCTCAAGTTGGTGCGAGGTATCATGTGTTTTTTTATGCCAATTTTTACATATCTCAATGCTGGGCGGCAGCTGCCCGGGCTCCCATGGGCTCGTGGGTGTTCCGCCGGGGTAGCCAGGTAATAAGTAATCACCTAAGTCTGCTCCTGCCGTAAAACTATCCCCATTGCAATATATTATCATTTGTATATAAACGGATCTCTTTTCCGTAACTCTTTAAGTCGTTTACGATGTTTATATTCTCTAATTATATTTTTAACCCAACGCATTATAAACATGATTTTTCCTATCTAAAATTATATGTATCCCCGTATATAACATCTTTAATATTATTTATTGAACTATAATTAGTACCCGATGACTTAAAAATATTATTATTATGTATAACTATTTCTTTGATTTGTGTTTGCCAAACAATCCAATCGGCAGGGGTCTTTGACATTAATTTATGAATTTCTAAAAATATCATTGATAATCGGTCATCATCATTTTCAATAGAGTCATATGATTCATCAATCATAGGATTAAATGTTTGATATCCTAATTTTTTTAATGCTAATAATGAATGGGGCCGTCCTATCATAATAAATGGATGAAATGTTGTAAAACACTTCATTGTTTTTTCAGTTATAAAAGTAGAATTAATACCATGGGATTGTTTATCATAAAATGCTGTTTCTGTAACTATACTAAAATAACTTTCTTCAAAATATTGAAAATCGTCAATAATTAAATCTATTGGATTTGATCTTTCTGATGTCATATTTAATACTAATGGAAACATATTTTTATTATTTTTTATAGTTATATATCTATCGGGTTCGTCAAAGTAATGATGAACTGCTAGAGACTCTATCAAGTCAAAAGAAAATGAGTAAAACCCTAAATTGACATAATTATGTGTTAACATCATTTCTAACAAATCCAATCTGTGCTGTCTAGGCATTCTATTAAAACATAAAAATATTTTTTCTTTATATTTAATATGATATCCCAATCTACTATGTGGTAGAGTGGGGGGTAACAATTTGCCATGAAAATTGGCATTGACTGTAATTACTACAAGTTTATTTTTCCAATTTTCTGATATATATACCGATTCATATGCTTTTTTACCGTCTACTGCCCCTGTTAAATATATTAAATCAGTAGAATTACATATACCTTGAAGTAGGTCGGCAATTTGATTAAGTTTAGTCACTGTTACAATATCCGGGCCTTCAGAAGGCATATAAAATAAAATTTTTAATTTTCCCTTTGCTATAGCATCTGTAATATTTTTTACAACTATACTGTTTTCTGTTAACGGAAAAGAAGTATGTAATTGACAATCAATAATGTGTAATGTATTTAAATGCGGCATTAATTCAGGCCAAATTTCTATTAACACAGATTCAATATAACTCATCATTAAGTAGACCTACCCCGAGTATTGCCGTAATGTATTATATTATTAGAGTTAATTTTAATTTTTCTCCATGGATCAATTATCATTATATTATTTTGATTAATTATTTTATTTACAATTTCAGTAACATACGGTTCCCAATATCCTATTAGGTATACTTCTGTCCACTGCTCTTTTAAATCCATATCGCCGGTATTTTCATCATAATAATTAACAGTGCCGCCCAAAGATTCAATATAATATCCTACCAACATACTAGAACTACCATTGGTATACGCTACACGCGGCTTGTATGCTTTTCCAATAATTGTTATATTTTTGCCCATTGATAAACATTTTTTAGCCATTCGTTCTGCCTGTACTTCTCTTGCTTTCATTATAGCATCAAACAGATCATATCCTAAGTCTAATCTATTTGCTAAAAAACGCAATGCAATATTGTCTCTAGGATGACACGCTCCGCCATCTCCCATACCGGCTATCATATATGCAGGTCCAGTGATCCTATGTGTGCTGTTTGATAATGCATTAGTTACAACATCTACGTTGATGTTGCCATTTGTTTCAGCAACATCTTGTATCATATTGACCAGTGCAACTTTTGTAGATATAAAAGTATTATAGAAGATTTTAATAGATTCGGCTTCATCCCATGTTCCTACTTCATACCTAGGATCATTCTCTATAAACACTTTATAGAACTCAATTAATTCTTTTGCATCGCCGGTCACGCTACCATCATCGGTCCCAATGATAACCATTTCAGGATTTACCATATCCCACTTAGTAGTACCCATAGCTATAAGATATGGGTTGTAAATAAATCTAGCATTAGTAATGCAAGGTTCTAATATATTACGAACTGTCCCCGGTAACACAGTACTAATCAATACAATTAATTGGCTTTTATTTACATACTTATTAACTTCTGCTAAGATGTTAGTAACTATAGAATAGTCAAAATCTTTATTAGGTAACTGACTAGAGGGAGTTTCTCCACCATACATGGGGTCATGTGGAGTAGGGGCTGCAATAAATATAATATCTTTTTCTAGAACGGCTTCTTGTATGGAATTTTTCATAGGAAAAGTTGTTACACGGGCTGCGATATCATATCCTACTACATCATAGTATTGTGCCATAACTTCAGCACAGTCTTGTCCTAGTTTCCCAACCCCAATCATTGCTATTTTTTTCATGGTTATTTCTATTTCATTGTAAGTTATTTAAAATTTTCTTCTATAGTTTTTGGATAAATATAGTATACTTGTAATTCTGGATGTTCGGGTGCATCCCACTCGCCAAGTTTGCACTTATCAACAATAGATTTAGGACAGCCGTCGGCTTCTAATTCATTGTATGAACTCAGTTGATAACTCTTGCTATAGGGTTGTTGAGCACAGGGTTGTGGATGATCATGCCACCAAAGGCTGGAATCTTGTTGAGCCTCAGGATATCTAACTCTTTCAGCAGGGGCTCGTTTGTATATAGTCAATCCTTTATCAGGTGTACTGAATAAAAAAAATGGGGTTCGGTCAGTAGACCTAATTTTGTGCCAAATTGTAGCCTGGTCGTAGCCTTCCATTAGGATCTGCATACGTTGCATATGATCAAGATATTCTCCGTCAGGTCCTAATCCATTAAAGCAAGTTTGATCATAACCACGTATAGGATGTTTTTTTACTCGATTAGGATCAGGTTGATAATAGCCTACTTGCTCACCGTACTGTTCACTAATCCATAACTTTTCATCAGGAACCCATTCAACCAATGTTACTTCGCTAGTAACACCTTTGTATATTTTTGTAAATCCATCATGCCCGCCATTATGAGCAATGTATGTTAAGTCATCGTTAACTTTACAAATTAATTGTTTGTTTGGGGTATCAAGTACCCAATGCAATAGCAAATGTTGTTTATTGGACATATATCCCTTTTTAAATTAACCTGTCAGACCAAGTTTTTGGAGTTAGATTATTTATGATTTCTAAAGGATATGAATAATCAAACGGTCTAGTCCCTGAGGCACGGATATAGTCTGCTGTGTATTTGATCGCAGTTGCTAAATCTACTGTTGTTTTATATCCAAGTAGTTCTCTTGCTTTATCAGAACTACAGTAAGCGTATTTGACTTCTTGAGGCCGGTCAGGCATATACACAATATCTCCGGTAAATCCGCATTCCTCTGCAACCATGTTAGCAAGTGTTTTAATAGTAACCACACCTTCATCTGGACCAATATTAATTAATTGATTGGTAATACCAGGAGATAGTGCCATCTTCTCTAAACAATTGATGCAGTCATCTACATAACTAAAACATCGTGTTTGACTTCCGTCGCCATAAACTATTGCCGGGTTACCTTGTAGATTACGATTAATCATAATACTCATGACATTACGAAATGGATCATCATACTTTTGTCTAGGGCCTATAATGTTGTGTGGGACAGCAATATTCCATTCCATACCATGTGTGTTAGCAAGTAGACGCAATGTTTTTTCAACCGCTTCTTTAGCAATACCGTACGGGTCCACGGGAATACTTACCATTTCTTCTATAAACGGCGGAACCTGTTCTCCGTACCTAGCCATGCTACTGCAAAATAAAAAGCGTTTAACTTTACAAGAAATTGCTGCACTAATTGTACTAACACTGGCTTCAAAAATATTACGAGTAATAAATGACGGACTGAATACACTTAATCCCTCATGTGCTGTAGCCGCAGTATGAATCACAATATCTATGTTTTTCATTATGTTAGACATTGATTTAAAATCACAGCAATCAATATTAAAAAATGTTATATCTTTTGGAATATTGTGTATATGTCCGCCTATTAGAGAATCATTACCACTTACTACATGCCCAAGTGCTAACATTCGGTCAGCCAAATGACTTCCTAAAAATCCTGCGACCCCGGTTATAAATATATTCATATTAAGTTGCTAGATTTCTAGATTTCTAGTTTTTATTTCATCAGCCAGATTAGATGCAACAAATGCTTGCCCTTCAATAGTCCAATGACCACATGGAGTTATATATTTTAATGGTAATTGCATGTTTTCTACTATGTTATTATTTTGTAATTCAAAGAACGTTCTAAATCTGGTATCATTTTCATGAAAACATAATAAATCCATATATGTTTTGAATGATTTGTATGTTTTTGTTATACCGGGTGTTATTAAATTATCCCAATCAATAATATTTATATAATCTGGGTCGTCATCTAAGTCATCGATTAAGCCGCGTTTGTATATAGTTGAATCAAATGCTGAAGCGAACATAAATTTATAGTTATTAGCTTTACAAAAATATTGGGCTTCAGCCACATTTAATAAAAATTCAGTTGCTACTACCCTAGGAGAATATAATTCATTTAAATAAACTTTTTCTATTTCCGAAACTAGTCCTCGTTCTGAGGTAACCGGCCAAATTGTTTGCCACTTAGAATGATTGTAAAGTCCGCAGGTTACTCTATTTTTTTTAAGAAAATCAAATCGTTCAAGTCCCGTAGCCATTAATATTACTATAACATTACCCAACTTAGTTGGCAACGGATTTAAGTACATTTCTTTTATAGTACCTCTATTACCTGTACCATTTATACCTAAATTCCAAACTTTATAGTCCGGTAAATGATTATCTCTCAACTGAGTGGCCCAATTATTTTTATGTTGTTCTTCTCTAAAATATTTGCCGGACAGATTAAAAACATTACCCTTACCAATTTCTAATGATTTTTTCCATGATTCTATACTATATGCACCTATTCCTTGTGTAAAACTATCACCCAAAGCAATAATGACATTATCTCCCGTAACTACAGTATCTCTTAAATCGTTAAACATTTGGTTCCTTAAAACTATTTTTATAGTAATTGACAATTATTTTATTTTCTAATGACATAAAAGATGTATTTAACAATAATTGTTGATTATGTTTTAAAATATCTTTCATAGAGGCATACCATTCAAGTTTATTTGGAATACTTTGTATCTTTTTAAGAGAGTTGATTATGGCCATAAATCGTTGACCGTCATCACATTCATCATACGATTCATCTATAAATCCGTCAAAAGTTTTATATCCCTGAGCTCTTAAATATTTCAATATACCTTTAGAGCCTAGTATAATAAAGGGTTGCAGACATGCTATAGGTTTAAAAGTTTTTTCACTAATAAACGCGGGGTAGTCATCATAATAAGTTGTTTCCGGAATTAAAGATACCCACGTGTTTTTATATACTTCGTGTTGTATTCTGCTGACCGCATTACCAAATGGTATTTTTGAAGGATCACCCATTGTCCATGTCGCTGGATCATTTTTATTATTTTTAAGGTAATTAATGGGCAACCCCGAGGTATACAGTTGGCGCAAAGTGGGAGTAAGCCAAGAAGGAATTTTTTGTAAGGATTCCATACTTATTTTGCCGTCATTAATTAAATTTGCATATTTTAAATGCAAAAAATTAATAGTTCGATGTGGTCTGAGAGCAAAATTAATACAATCATACAATGAAATCATTGTGATATTATTTTTTTTATAGGCTAATACGTTTTCAAATATAATATTAAGATTATCACTATAATAGGTTTCTTTAATAACAGTGGATAATGCAATAGACGGGATAGTTTTAATTTTGGATGATAGATGGTGCTTTTGGTGCCAAATGTCATACTCTTCTGATATTCTTTGATTTCCACTCATATAAATGATCGCCGCCGGGTTTATCTTATACAGTTGACATTGTATATGAAACCATTCCCACAAGTTTTTTTCGTGATTTCCTTCCAAAGTTTGGTCTATTAATAATAATGCTTTGTTATTTTGCAGATCATGTAAATAATTACTATTAAGTGATTTAAAAGTTCCCTGTTTAAAATTATCCGTCCAATCAACGGGAGAATCTGCAACTCCTATATGAATAATATATTTTTTACTTGTATCTACTTGCGTGAGTGAATTCCACTGAGTGGCGTTTATTGCGACCATATTAACATCTCTACTTGCATTATTATTATGCATAAATAACTGCCTGGCTACTAATGAACTCCTGAAGGTCATGTTGCCACCAAGAGTACGTATGTTATCGGGACTTGATAGTAAATTTCCAAGTTCATTCTTAAACAGTTGGCGTATAATATACTCTGAGGATGTGTTACATTCAGGTAACTCTTCGTCAAATATAAAATTAATGTCTACCATTGTATATTTATATACATACCTTCATATTATAATTTAATTAGCCCAATCATCGTTCTTTTTTCATCTAACGTTTCTTCTTCAACACTTTTAATAAATTTATAAAAATGATAACAATCCATATCATTTATAAAGTTTGGATTATTTTCACATAGATCAACAATATAGTTGGGGATAAATTTAGTCTGACTTGAAATGGTAATTAAATTTCTTTTGTTATGCTCAATCTTTGACAAAGACAATGTGTAAAGTTCATTTAACTTTTCTTTTGTGTATCCGCGCAATCTTTCTAAATTAGCAGTTATCATTGTGTATCTAATTTCCGCATTTGGTTCTGAATCAAATGAATAATCAAATACATCATCATATAAAACAAAACCCAATTTTTGTAATTCCTTGTGATAATTTACTGCACCAGACACTAAAAATAATTTGTTAAAAAACAACGGGAACACTATTTTTTCGCTAAAAATAATAACATGCCCTGCCGTTTCATTGACTAATTGCATAAAAGAGTTTTTAATTTCTTTTGGTAATTTTGTTCCCCAACCCCAATATATGTCAGTGTCATCTAATATTAATAACTCCGGGTTCCAATATTTAAAAGGATAATAAAAACTTGTTTCTAGTTTTCTCCCTTCGGCATTAAACCAACTATTCCATGTCACTGCCCCGTCTTTTAACAAATCACTTTTTACCAACAAATCAAATTGCAAACATCTATGAAAATGTGGTTTGTTGTTTAAACTCATATATAAGTAATTAAATTCTTGATTGTATTCCTTAATCAACTCATCTTCTGATAAATGTGAAGTATTTGTTTCTCTCTTACATTTATAGTACCAGGATGATAAGAAATAAGTAGGCCAATATATGACAGGTTTTATATTTTTATATCTTTCATTGGTGTTATCATATAATAAAGGGGAGGCTTCGATTGATCCATTAATGATAGTCATTGAGGAATTATGTTTATTTACATAGTCAACTAATTCTTCAAACGTTGGATCTACTCCAATTGAAGTGTATTCCCATTCTTGATAATTTAATAAAACCACTTCCGTTGGAACAATTGAATCATCGTCAATATATTTTTTAAAATGTCCGACCGGCAACCTACAAGAATGTTTTAATAACATATATTATTTATTTTCAGTTTTGGTATTAGAAAATTATCAAGAAAATGTTCATGTGAGTTTATTGCTGGATGTAACTCATCTTTATCTAATTTAAGGGAATTATCTCTCACATACTCAAATAGTCCCCCAGTATCTTTCCAAAATAACCATTTATTAAAGTCAAGCATTCCACTTAGTGGAGCTATATTCCTATAATAATCTTTTGTTAACATCTTTGTTGTAGGATAATACATAATATCCTTAAAGGTCATGTTAATAAGTGTGATTTTTTTGCTTTCACAAAACCACTGTAGTCTTAAAAAATTTTCATAAGACTCTATCGCCATAGCTTCATCTGAAAAATAATACATAGCCAATTCTTGTTTTATTCGTGATATGTTTTTATTTTCAAAATAGGAATGATATGTTCCTAATAGGTAACCATCAGTATAGTTAGATTTGACTATAGATCCCGGAATAGTATCAATTAAACTTACTGGATTGGGGCCTAATGTTGATACTAGTTTGGCATAATCAATTGTTTCATCAGCAGATATGAACAAATCTTTACGATCTATGCCCGACCACATAACTATAACAGAAATATCGTTTGTATCTATACCCGATTTCAGAAGTAAATTAGTTTGGTGGATTGCACTTTTAGCTATCCAACTATTTCCTGCGCTGCTAACTCCACATACGTAAACGTTAGCATTTACTTTTTTATTTAATAGTGTTGCCCAGGTTCCTGAAAAATCAGAAAAACTACACCCAGACGTAATAATATGTTTAACCATTATGCTATTTATATAAATACACAATGATAGATAGAAAAAAAATAAGTTTTGTACAACCAAATTTTCAGCAAGGACCCAAGGAATTTAATGCATATTATTTACCATATTCTGCGGGAATAATTTTAAGTTATGCTTTTACTAGTGAGAAGATAAAAGAATCATGGGAATTAGATCAATTAATATGGCGCCGGGAACCCGTAGAAGAATTAGCAGTAAAATTAAGCACTAATGATTTAGTTGCATTTTCTACCTATGTGTGGAATCACCGTTATAATTATAAATTAGCTAAATTAATAAAAACAATTAATCCTAAATGTTTGATTGTATTTGGCGGGCCCGAACCGGCAATTGAAGATCCTAATTTCTTTCAAAAAGAATCCTTTATTGACTTAGTAATCAAAATGGAGGGAGAACTTACCTTTAAACAAATTTTAGAACAGTTTGATTCTGACTATACACATATTGCTGGATTATTAATTAACTCCCGCACCGGGCTAATTAATACCGGTGACCCCAAACGTATAACTGAGTTAGATGAGATTCCTAGTCCGTATCTACTAGGAATTTTTAACAAAATAATATTAGAAAACCCTGACATCATTTGGAATGCTACCTTAGAAACTAACCGAGGTTGTCCCTATGCTTGTACATTTTGTGATTGGGGAAGTTTAACCTATAATAAAGTTAAAAAATTTGAACTTACTCGTGTATATGACGAATTGCAATGGATAGGAGAGCATTGCGGGTTTGTGACAATAACTGATGCTAATTTTGGCATGTTTGTAGAGCGTGATAATATGATTATTGACAAACTAATTGAGGTACAACATCATTGGGGTAAATTGAAAAGTTTTTCTATGACCTGGGCAAAAAATCAAAAGAATGAAGTTGTAGAAATTGTTAAAAAATTAATTACTGAATCTCCTAATTTTGGTCAAGGACTTACAGTAAGTGTACAATCAATGGATCAAGATGTATTAGAAAATATTAAACGTAGAAATCTAGACCAGCATAAAATTGATGAAATATTTGCACTATGCGACAAAAACAATATTCCAGTGTATACAGAACTGATATTAGGACTACCTGGGGAAACAGTAGAATCATGGAAATCGGCTTTTTGGAAAATATTTCGAGCAGGAAATCACAGTGGTATAAATATTTTACAATGTCAATTACTAGAAAACGCAGAAATGAATTTGCTACAGAAAAAACTATATAAATTAGAATCAGTTTCAGTATATGATTATATGAGCGGTAGTTATGGGGACACTGATATGGAAGAAAGTATTGAGGTAGTTGTATCTACAAAAACAATACCACATTCTGTTATGTTAGATACACTAGTATGGTCTAGTTTTATTCAAACATTTCATATTAACGGTCTCACTACCTACATAGCTAGATATTTATCTAAGCAAGGGATTGATTATTCTGAGTTTTATGAAAACTTATATGATTGGATAAAAAAAGATAGTTGGGTTAATACACAGTTAACAGAAACTCGTCATTACTTTACTAATTGGATGACTAACGGACGCATTAATCATCCTAAAATAGGTAACATTGAAGTATTTGGCTGGAATTTAATGCATCGTACTACGTTATATATGGTTAAAGAAAAAATGATAAATTATATATTTTCGTTACTAACTAAATTCTTAGATAGTAATTATAATATTGAAGCAAATATAAAAAAAGAACTTTTATTATTCCAAAGAAACTATGTAATTGATTACCAAGATTTGTGTTCTTTTCCAATTAAATGTAAATTTAACTATGATTTTTTAGGGTATATTCAAGATTCTAAGGAATTAAAAGAGGCCACCTGGTATCAGTTTGACACCTCTGAGGATACAACTATAAGTGAAGACCATTTTTTAGAAAATATATATTTTGGTAGAAAACGTAATTTTGGAAAGGCTACAATTACTCGTATTTTAAATTAAGACCAGTCACATGAAGTTATATGGGAATATAACCAATTTGCATAAATTTCATGACCGTTTAAATTCAAGTGACCTATGTCGCCCGAGTTTAAATCATATTGCATACACTCACTATATGGTAACGGGTCAGTAAACATATACGGAGTAAATTCAGGCAAACACATAAATAGTCCACATCCTTGCCGATATGAGTTAGTAAATACAGTTTTTATGTTATTACGGATTAACATTGTTTGAAACATGTAATGTTGAATTTTAAATTGTTCTTTACAAAAATGCCCATTGACAAAATATTTTTCATACATTTCAAAAAATTCACATTCTTGTTTATTATTTTGCCATTTTTCAGCTCCTATTTTGTATCGTATAATATGACCAGAGTCGGGTCCTGTGTCTACTAAGGGCACCCAGGTAATATTTCGATTCTGCGAGCGAAAGTCAATAAATTTTCTTTGCGCCGCGTGAGAATAGTCGGAATTTCTAATAGTCTCAAGTGGTTGATTCAGTGCGGTCCAAAACTCATTCCGTGTCATGGCAGTATATTGAATTATTAACAAATCATCCGACGTAAGATTACCTGACAAAACATGATTAGTAATCGTTCTCCATATTCTCCAGTTACTTCCGCATCCCGCCCCTTCATGAATATATTCATAATTTAGTTTAGTTGCTAAAAATTCACCGTATACATGATCCACACCAGTATAATCACTAAAACTACATCCGGCAACAAATAATTTTTTCATAATTAATTTAATGAAGTAGTAAACATTGTTTGAGTTAACAATACGTGCTTATTAAACGTACAAATTGGTTTGAGGTTAATCAAAAACTCTGATAACTCAGTTGGAGTTAATTCACATAACCTTTTTATTTCTGCTAGTATTTTTAACATGCGTTCAGAATCATTTAATTCCAAATCATAACTTTCATCAATCCATGGAGAAAATGTCTTATATCCTAATTCTCTTAATTTAATTAATGAATGCGGAGGTGATACAAGAATTGCCGGATGCATATTTACTATAGTTTTAAATGTTTTTTCAGTTAAATGTACACCGCCGCCGTGGTAACTCATTGTAGGATGTCCATTTTCACCAACATTACTAGTATAATAATTGGTTTCTGACACAACACTAAAATAAGTATCTTCATACAAATAATTAGTAGAATTGACAAACTCAGCCCTATTATTAATTAATTCATCAGTATCTATATATAGTCCGGGTAAATTTAATATTTCATTTTCATTATTTTTTAATAAAGAGGTTATACCAGGAGTATTAGCATGATATTGTAACATAGATGGCCAAACTGTTTCCCAAGATCTATTATCATCGCTTAACGCCAGGCTAACATAACCCTCATTTATTAATTTAGTAGCGTATAATAATCCAACCAATACCGGTCTATGAAGCCGCCATCTTCTATTAAAATTAATAAATTTTTTAATATATATTTTATTTTGTAGGGTACGAGGTCCAGTCAAGTTTGAGGCTATCATTACTTTTTTAGTAGATTGTATATCAAATTCCATAATTCGTGTCCATACACACTTCATATCTGCTACATTATATAAGGTACTATATTTTTTAATTTCATCTAAAATACTTGCCGATTCGGACATAAATATAATTTGTTCGGGCGGTAACTTAGATTTTACAATTAATGCCTCATATATGCCCGGAATAATATGATGGAATGATTCATGGCTATTATTAATAATTAATTTAATTTCTTTATTTTTTATTCTTTGTAAGTCGTCAATCGGGATTAATTCTTCTATAGGGAATCTTACAAAAGCAGTACCGTCTTTAAATTCATAATAATAATAATCACTATCTACAAACACACATAGATGTTGTAACCAAACAGAACCTGTTCTCAATTCTTTAATATTATCAAGATAATAAAATTGATCAACATTCAACATTTTATATGTCATCTTATATCCAATATTCCTTAAGGTACGGAATATAATTAAATATATTCCGGTTTCTATGTTTATCTAATGATTGAATAAAATTTTGCATTTCTATCCATTTAGATAATTGTATTTTAGGATCAACCTGATTATATATTACTGAGGTAGCAATATGATTAATAACAGATGAATATTTTTCACCCAAATGACGGTCATCTGCTAACTTAATTAATCTGAGTAAAGTTTCTCTAGCTTTTTCTTTCATCTCGTCAGGCATATATACTGGGTCAAAATAACCAGGATTATTAACACATTGAATATGTGGTAAACTTTTTAACATATTAGAATTAGTTTCAAGTTGAGTTTCCCACCAATCAATTAACGTATCCAATGTAAGTAGGTTTAACGAAATTACAGTATGACTTAGCCCAATGTGATAGTTTCCTTGAATGTTTGAAATTTCTTTTAAATTTTCCAATTGTGATACTACTTTTTTCCATGTAAAAGGATATCTGATATATTCATTGACCGGCCCTACGCCATCTATACTAATAGTAATGTGCTTAGTACTAAAATGACTCCATAACTCTACTAATTCATCTGATACGCCTGTCAAATTAGTTACATATCCTAAGGTTATGTTTTTTGCTCTACCTTGAGAAATTAATCGTTTTAATAAAAATATATGTGGTTCATTAATTGTGGGTTCACCGCCCAAAAACTGTATAGCACTAAGATTGGGTAAATTATCAATCAAGTTTGGTATTTGTTCTTCTGTAAACCAGTCCGGGGTAATCCAATTTATTTTTTTGCCGGTTATGATTTCTTGTTCTTTTTTCCAAAGTGAACTAGCAGAGGCATTACACATCAAACATGCACTGTTACATGTATTTCCCACAGTTATATCTAATAAAAATATATTAGATAAATCAGGAAGTACAGATTCATAAACATGCAAGTTTTTATTTGATGTGTTTTCTAGTTGTTGTAATGTATTATTAAATATTTGTCTAGTACTTTCTTGTCCATGTCGTTCCCGACCGCGGCACAAATTACATATAGGATCCCATTGGTTATTTAACAATTTTGACCTCAAGGATACTAATGCATTACTATTGACCCATTTAATTATACTATTATCCTGTAGCATTACAGAAGTTGGTTTTACATTACGGTCGTTCCAATAATTAGTATCTACTGCACAGCACGGTCTTATTGAACCATTGGCACCAAAACTTATAGAGTTTGACGCTAATGCACAATATAAAGTGTCATCCATTTAAATTTCCTTTGTTATAAGTATATCAGTTCCGCAAGTACATTGATGTTTTTTACAAATGATTGGTTCGGCTATTAAATTAACAATGTTATATATATTTCCCAATGAGGGTCCTTGACCGCAGCTCGCGGCGGTAATGTATCCTGTATTATTTATAAATAAACTTTCATCAACATAACATTTCCATCCTAAAAAAAAGTTATTACGTTCTGCAACAATTCTATTACCATTTAATGTTTTTTCATTTCCTGAACTATAAATTTCTTTACTAGCCATTTTCCATTTACTTCCAACTGGTTTATTGATTGCAGTTTGTGATTCAAAACTATGAGATTTAAAAAATTCATACATCCTAGGCTCACTATATTTCCATGGTCCTACATTTATATTAATGTCATCAAACAACGGTACCCATTCTAAATTATAATTTTGCAACATTTTTTTTACTTTTTCCCCAAATAAAATCACTTCATCAAATCTATTTTCTTGCATCATCATTCTACTACATAAGTAATTTACTTTGTCTTGTAAAAAAAGCAAATTATCTAAGTACCTAGGGGTATTTGCAAAATCAATATGATAACTAGCAACTACATCGTGAAACAAGTGATAATTTTCTTTCCACCAGGCTGTACTAGTACTTAAATTTGTGTTAATTCCAATTTGAGGATCATCTAGTCGTTGTTTTAACCACTCAATAAGCGGAAGTAAATGTGGCCAAATAGTAGGCTCTCCTCCGCTAAAAAAAAATTTAAATCCTTTATATCCTCTAGTCTCATAGGATAAAAATATTATATTTAAATTTTGTTTTATCTTATCTAAATCTTCCTCAGAGTTTTTTTTTATATTTTTTCCAGCCCAATTACCCGGATTGCAATAACTACATTTAAAATTACAAAAATCACTTACCTGCCATGTAATACTAATATAAGGACTATGCATTGGTTTAATTGCTATTAATCTATCTATCATATTATATCCTTAAATAATTCAACCCCATTTAACTTACGATGTTTATCATTAAATTCAATAAAAGATTTTAGTTGACTATTAAAAGTTTCATCATAGGGAGAATTAAGTACAGCATTTTTATATGTATCAAATGTATGAGATGATATTACAAATCTATTTGGTTGTCCTTCATAGGATATTCTGAAATTTTTTGATTGTGTAGTAACTTGTTTAATAAAGTTTTCTCTAATATCATATGGTATTGCATGTAATGCTAAATGATTTGGATGCACTAATGTTATTGGCCACCATCCAATGTTTTTATTATATTTAAGTGATAGCATATATAATACACTCCAAATAGGCATTACTTGTTTAAAATTTAGTGCTTGTAGTACCGTATAACAGTTAATTGTCCAGCCCGGTCTAGTAGAAGATAATGCAACAACCTTGTCAATATTTTCTCTAACCTTAGTAAAATCAGTTGGATATCTTATATATTCCCCAACTTTACCAATTCCATCAATACTCATTTGTATTTCAACATTTTCAAATTTTTCTAATTTACTATAAAATGAATGATTCCAGCTTGTCATATTACTAGTAAACTCTATCTTACATGTTGTATTATTAGCATCTAGCAACATATCAAACATTTTATAATTAGCTTTAATTAATGTGGGTTCGCCTCCAGTCGTGTATAATCTACGTAGATTTGTAGCAATTTTTTTAAAGTTATTATAAAATATATCCGTTTCAAACCAATTACGAACATCAGTTGATTCTACATTAATTCGGTCTTTTTCCCACTTATGTTTTAACCAACTCAACGAATCACTATCTAGATAGTTCTTATCTAAGTATTCAGACCTTTCTTGATGTAATAATGAACTACTCATTCCCCAACATGTTATACATTGTAAATTACATTGATTACCTAGCCTAAGTTCCAAACTAACCGGCAGCTGCGTTAAATGATTATTACTATCATCTTTTTCTAATACTGCATTCAACGCGGTAGACAATGAGTTATCAGTATATAGTTTGTCTCCCCATAGTTTATTTTGTCCTATCCTAGGGCTGTGACCTGAAAATTTTTCTATTGAATAGCACTCTTCGCATTCTAACACGTTTACATTAGTTTTAGTATTATTACGTACTAATTTCATATAAGAACTATTCCATATATCTTCTATATTATGATATCCAAAATTAAATGGAATTTCGTCATCATTTAAAATAAAAGTATTCTCTTGTATACTACAGCATAATTTTAAATTACCATTTGTATTAGTGTTTAAATTTATCCATGGCAACGTACAAAACTTAGATTGATTATTAATTAACCAATGGATTTTTGAATTGGGTGATAAGTTTGGTGCAACTTCATTCTGCACTTCGTTAAAAGATGTCATATATTTTGTATCCAATTGTAAAGTCCTGCAAAATTTTCATTTCTAATATTATCAATAAGTTTAATTTGGTTTTTAAATTCCGGTAATAAAATAGTATGGTCGGCACTATCCATATAATTTATAATTCCGTTAACAGCATGTATTACACTTTTGGCTGCGTTGTTGCTAATTAACCAGTGAGTATACTCAGCGTAAATTTCTCTAATCTTTTCTTTTTCACTATTTGGTAAAATAGTAATTGAAAAATAGCGAGGATGTGTTAGGATATTAATCCGTATACTATTTATATTAACTAAGCCCTGCTCTACCCAAGATCGGTGAAATTCAAATAAACTATGTACACTAAAAATACTGACTGTAGGGGTAATTTCAAAATAAACGTCAGGACAAATTAGTAACATTTGTTGTCGATTCAACACAATATCATCCCAATTAGTTCCTTTTCTTGCATATTCAGCAAGTTTACCATGTGTGTCCAAACTAGCAGCAACTCTAACATCCTTAAATTTTTTCCAATAATCCAATATAGAACGATTTTTAAACCGAAAATTGCTAAAATTAGTAGTATATCGTAATTTAATATCTGTACGACCATTTAATAACCAATAATCTAAAATCTCATAGTGTTGAGGTGTTATTAATGCTTCACCACCAGCAAAATATACTTCTTCTATTGTATCTAAATGTGGCATCAACTCATCCATGAAATTGGGGTTAGATTTTAAATCAATGAATTTAGATGTTATATAGTTTGGATGTATTTTTATTTGGTCATCATACCAAGTACTACTTAAATTGGGCCCACAGGTTCTACACTTCATGTTGCACAAATTACTGAATCTAATATCTAAGTATCTCATTTTAAAGTCATTAATGCTGCCATCTTCTTTAGTTTCAGTTAAGTAAGGTAAATAATGTTTAAAAACTTGTAAACTGGTTATACGCAATGTCTTAGCGTCTGCGGTGTCTTCTAACTCATAACATCGTGAACATGCTGTGGGTTTTTCTCCGTTAAGCATTTGTTTTCTTATCGTTTTGTAGTTGTTATTATTCATTAAGTTAGTAAGAGATTCTTTATGAACATTTCCAAATACTTCTTTGGAATCACTCATGCAGCAAGGAAATGCATCACCATTGGGCCATATATGTGTATGGATCCATGGCATCAGACAAATAACATTTTGATCAAGAGTTTTCATAATGGATTAAGTTGATTTATAGTTTGACATAGTTTATAAAAAGATAACATCTCAGGAAATATTTTTAACATATCAGTGTCGCGGCGTTCATCTAATTCATTAACCCAATTATAAAAATCTCTACGACCTTCTATCAATTTACTTTCGGGGTAAAAGGTTTCAGCCATATAATCAACTACACGTTTAAATTTTTCATATTCAATGGTAGTAAATTTATTGCTAGCGGTGTCATCTACATTATCTTGCATAAACTTTAATGATGCATACATATATGGCATAAAATCTTCCTTAGGTAATATATTCATATCATATTGAATTGGTTCCCGAAGGTACGGAGTGTCAAACCTAATTCTATGACTATTTCTATGATTATACCATGGATATTGTTCTCGCCATTCTAATAGTTTCTGCAACAAAGATGTAAATGTAGTTACACTAAAGATATTAAATGTTATCATAAATGATATAGGACTATCAGTTTTAGTTAAATATGTATGAAAATTAGTTTCCCATAATTTTAAATCTAGTCCGGTCCGTATATATTCAGCATTGTCACCCCAGGTATCTAAACTTGTAAATAACATAAAAGATTTTAACTTTTTTGTATCACATAATTTTTTTACAGTATCGCTCAATCTTTCAAATAATATAGTTTTTGTACCTAAGTTACTATTGATATTTAATTCTAACCAAGGCGCGGGATCTTGTTCCAAAGTATCTAATAATTGCCAGGTGCTACGATGCATCGTGGGTTCACCTCCAGTTACACGCATTATATTCAATGTTTTGCGTAAGTCAGGCCACCACTTCCAAAATGCATCTACATACGGATTTTCTTCTTCTCGTTGATATAATGTCATCCAATTAATATCACATCTGTGATTAGTTACGGTAGTAACCGGGCCATACTCTTTAATTTCATTAAAATATCTACTAGAATACTTTGGATGACAGTATCCACATTTAAAATTACACTCATTACCAAAATTTATTTCTAAGTACTCTGGATTAATATTTTGATTCCATGGTCCTTTAACTGTTTGTTCATACCGTTCTTCTGTAAAAATACTCCCGTTACGTATATGTCTATCACTAATGTAGTCTGGGCCCATAGCCTCAATATTCCAACAGTATTGGCACCCGGAAGGCTTTTTGCCTTCCAACATTAATTTACGTTCAGTTTTTTTTTGTTCAGTATTATGTAAGGCTGACGGATTATTAATTAATTCATGTAATGGAATTTTATGAGGTTTTGGGTGATAACAACTATGTGTCTCTCCTGTTTGCAAATACATGGTTACATGATGCCATTTGGCTAAACAATAGGTGGAACCAACTTCAGTTTCAATTTTTATTTTAATATCTTGAATTCTTTTAGATTCACTAGCATCTGAACGCATATTTCTATCTACCATCCTTCAATCTTTCTTATTACATCCATCTCGGTTACCAATGGACCAACATTGTACTTATCAGCATTATAGTGTCGTTTGAAAAACTGGCTTTGGTCTGCATCTAATATACACATCGGTAGTCCTAATTTTGTTTTTAATTCAATGCCATATGTTTCTGACAATATTAATGGATCTTCATCTTTAACATGTTGCCACATTTCAATATAGTTATCAAACCATTGAACAGCATGTACATCCCAATCAGTAAGCATAGTCATATGAGTTCCCATACGTGCTCCCATGATTGCCCACTGCCCGTTATCTACATCCATGCCTACGTTTTGCCAAATAGTCAAATTGTTTAGATTTCGTGTAGCCACTGTTTCTTTGAATTCATTAACGGTTGGGCGCATACCACGGTCTAAACTCATCTTTACCCCTTCACGAAACCCGGCTCTCCATGCTTGGAATGATGTCTGATTAGGATATGTTGTGCTATAGCAATCATACATTGACCAATATAAACTATCTTTACTATCTAAGCAGAAGTCAGCAATACGTGAAACATCTCCTTCTGTTTGATTCTCATGTGTTTTCATTTCACGTACATATGTTTTAGTCCATGAACTCATTCCGCCATTGCCATACCTCAATCCGTTGATACTGTTAATTGCTTTCCAACGATATTGTGCTAATTTGTATTTAGGATCTTTTCCTGTGAAATTTAATTGCATATTGAAAAACTTTTCATCAGGCATATTATCACCGTCAATTAGAATAAAACGTTCAGTATCGCTTGCTTCTCCTGCGGCTTTATGTGCTGCATCACTGCCCTTTACTCCATCTACTCGTTTAGCCCACGGAACCATGTTCTTTATCTTAAGCCAAAATTCTTCTTTTTGTGGTTCATCATATGACAAATATATGCAATCTAAATCTGCAACATCAACTATTTCGTCAAGTGAGTTCATATGTGTTTAATTTCCATTTTTGTTTTTTACCTGTATATGATGCTGATAACACAATACTAATATCTTCATTGCAACATTCTATGCCATCATGCTCATTTGGCATTAATTTTGTTACGATACACCCAACAGCAACTGTTGATATTCTTCCGTCAATTACTCGTACATCGGGTCTACCCATAGCAAATGTCATCGCATCAATTACTATATAATTTCCTTCTAATTTTTCGCTAGACCCAGAATAGCATATTACATTGCCCTTATCATCATAATATAATCTAAATTCAGGCGGGATCAACTTTGGGGCTTCCCAAAATATTGTATAATTTTCGGTATTATCCATTATATATTAGTTAGTAGTTTGTCAGCAAATGACTTTATATGATAATGAAATGGATATGATTGGGTGTACGAATTTATTCTTAATTTATCCGACAATACTTCATACACCAATGTATCAGTCCAATTTTCTGTTAACAGTCCATTTATATATTGTTTCATATGTACCATACTCATTTCATCAAATCCTGGTAACAGAGTTTTTTCTTTACCAAGTATATGGCATGCAATTGAATATGCCCAATCAGTAGAAACGTTTTCTAATGGGTTACATTTTAAAATATTTTTATACTCATTCCAATTTTCAAATACATTTCTAACAATTTCAAAAAATTGTTTGGCGGTATCTGATTTTTTAAAATAAGTAATAGCATTGTAACAGTTTGGTAAATTATTATCTTGAGTAAATCTTCTATAAGTTGTATTATTAGATATGACCCCTTTAAAATCTCGTATAGTATGTGAAATTACAACATCTCTATGTTGCAAAGTGTCCCACCAATAATCAATTGATTTAGGTATATACATATCCGCTTCTAACTTGATTGTATATTCATATGGGCTTGCTTCATATACTTGCCAATCATTTACAAGTTTCCATTTTCCAGATTCATCTAAATCGCCGTGTGGTAGCGGAATAACATTATCAATATAGTTAGATTTAACATATAGAGAATTACTAATTAAAGTTACAGACGAATCAGGCATTACTCGTTTAATACTTTTTGCCAATGCAACAGCACATAATACATAGTCAGTTTCTACTGTATTTTGAGCCAATATAACAAATCCTTTAGAGTGTATCATTTAATTAAATCCACAAAGTTATCTTTATTCATACAATGAAAATCAGTATCTGTAATAGTAATGTATTCTTTACGGATTTTACCTCGTTGCCAATTATCAAACATGCAAGTATATTCACTGTTAAATTCATCGTTTGAATTTTTGTAAATAGATGTGTTTTTTCCTACATGAGTTAAATTCCATGGTATAACATCATGTGCTTCATCACAATGCCCGTTAGCAATTCTTAATGCTAAGGTTAATGCATAATCATTTCTAAACACTCCGCCTATAAAATTATGAATATTAGCATAATGATCATAATTAGTTTGTACCATTTCTAAACATTCAAATATATGTTTTGCTCTTTGTGTTTTTTTAAAAGTAATTACAGTAGCCCAAAGTGTTTTAAAACTATATATACTTAATACTTCTTGTGATACGCCGGGATTCATCAGAAAACTAGTGGTATCATGACAACAAAAATCAATGCAAGTATCAAATGTTTTTAATAAAACATTAGAATTTATCATATAATCAGTGTCTAATAATATAGTTTCATCATACGGACTAAACTCATATGCTCTATATCTTCCTTTATTTAACCATATACTATGTTCACGAATGTTGGTTTTGTCGCCGGTAGTCAACACAACATTATCAAATTTATATAATTGTTTAATGGGCATAGAGTTAATATCAGTAACGATAGTAACCGGTAAATCCAAGAAATGATTTATTCGTTTAGCAGTTGCTACTGCCATTTCAAAATAATTATATTTTGGACTATTAAACGCAAATAATAATGCGCCTTTACTCATCGTTTTTTCTCTAGTTCAGTCCATTCAACATACCAGTCGGTCATTGCGGTATTATAAGTATCAACAAGTTTATTAAGTAGTTCTTCCCGATTAACTTTTACCGGATTCTCAAAATTATCAATTATTATTAATGTTGTTGATTTAGTAGTGCCAAGAAAAGATATTAATTCTGGCTTAGCCGTCCAAAGACCTCCTTGTTCAGCAACGATAAGTTTGCTAGTAAATTTGTCTTTTAAATATGCTTTAGCAGAATTGTGACTAAATCGGGCTTTTGTTTCGCTAATTAATTGCTGTGTATCCATGACTACTCCTAAGAGTATTTAGATAGAAATACACCTTTAATAAAATTATTATTGTATACCGCCGGCTGCGGCTAACTGATATCTAGCCGTACTAAGTCCGCCACGCACACTTGCCGTTGCAGTATCGGTTGCATATGTAATTCGGTCTACGGTTGACAATTGGTAACCCACATACCCACCACCAAACCAGCCATCAGTAAAATTACCTGCTGCGGCTATAAAGTCTCTAGCCGTACTAAGTGGCCCGCGTACACTTGCGATTGCAGTATCGGTTGCATAGGTGATTCGGTCTACTGTTGACATATATGGGCCATACTTACTGCCGCCAAACCAGCCATCAGTGGTATTACCTGCTGCGGCTAAATATGCTCTAGCCGAACTAAGTGGGCCGCGTACACTTGCGGTTGCAGTATCGGTTGCATATGTGATTCGGGTTACAAGTGATTGTGGAGTAGAAAAGTAAGACCCACCGCCAAACCAGCCAGCAGTAGTATTACCGGTTGCGGCTAAATATGTTCTAGCTAAACCAAGTGATCCACGTACTGAAGCGGTATCAGTATCAGTTGCATATGTGATTCGGTCTACTCTTGACCCGTTAGGATCACCGCCACCAAACCAGCCATCTGTATCATTACCTGCAGCAGCTAAACTCTGTCTAGCTAAACTAAGTGGACCACGTACACTTGCCGTTGCAGTATCGGTTGCATATGTAATTCGTTGTACGGTTGACTTATTACCTATATCGTCAGTTCCGCCGCCAAACCAGCCATCAGTAGTATTACCTGCTGCTGCGAACCTGATTCTAGCCGCACTAAGTGGTCCGCGTACACTTGCCGCAGCAGTATCAGTTGCAAATGTTATTCGGTCAACTGTTGACCTGACAGACGGGGCGCCGCCGCTAAACCACGCCGCTGTGTTTGTAATAGCAGGTGCCTCTGTAAAAGTAAATCCACCAGAAAAAGAAAGTCCACCTGATAATGTAAAGCCTGACATAGTATAATCTTTATTGTGTTATATTTATTATTGTATACCGCCGGCTGCGGCTAACTTATATCTAGCTCCACTAAGTGGTCCACGTACACTAGCGGTTGCAGTATCGGTTGCATATGTTATTCGGTCTACTGTTGAGGTACTAGGGTTACCTCCGCCAAACCAGCCATAAGCATTATTACCTGCAGCGGCTAAATTATATCTAGCTGAACTAAGTGGTCCACGTACACTAGCGGTTGCAGTATCGGTTGCATATGTTATTCGGTCTACTGTTGAAACATTGTATGGCGTAATCCCGCCACCAAACCAGCCATCAGTTGTATTACCTGCTGCGGCTGGATACCATCTAGCCAAACTAAGTGGACCACGTACACTTGCCGTTGCAGTATCAGTTGCATATGTGATTCGGTTTACTGTTGAAAAGTACATGGGATATACACCACCACCTCCAAACCAACCGTCAGTAGTATTACCTGTTGCGGCCAGATGATAGTTAGCTGCACTAAGTGGACCGCGTACACTTGCCGTTGCGGTATCGGTTGCATATGTTATTCGGTCTACAGTTGACACTGGGCCGCCGCCACCGCCAAACCAGCCATTAGTAGTATTACCTGTTGCGGCTAACATCCATCTAGCCCAACTTAGTGGACCGCGAACACTAGCGGTTGCAGTATCGGTTGCATATGTGATTCGGTCTACTGTTGACTGTTCATTCGGCAAGGTAGTCGTTCCGCCGCCAAACCAGCCATAATCAGTATTACCTGCTGCGGCTAGCCAAAATCTAGCCAAACTAAGTGGACCACGTACACTTGCCGTTGCAGTATCGGTTGCATATGTAATTCGGTTTACGGTTGAGTATACTGGATATTGGCCACCACCAAACCATCCTGCTGTGTTTCCCGTGTCAGGTGCCTCTGTAAAAGTAAATCCACCAGAAAAAGAAACCCCAGCCGTTATTGTAAAACCTGACATAATTAGTTTAAGATACCGCTACTGACCCTGCAAGAGTAATAGTACCCCATGTATTAGCTAAATAAGTTGTTTCAGGTGGACGAACAGTTAAGGTAACAACAGAACCCGCGTCTACTGTAAATCCATCAGGAACTTCATCAAATAATGTATAAAGAGTAATTACACTGCCTGTATCACCGGACGCTCCTTGTGTACCGTTAGATTTGGCAATTATACGAATAAATGTACTTAAATACCCAGATGGGCCGGTTGAGGCAAGTTGAGTAAATACATTTGCATTAGAAGTAGTCATTGCAAAATATCCTGAATTGGTACTAATTGTAGGTGTAGATCCTCCTCCCCCAATTTTAGTAATACCGTTATATGTTACTGCTGAAACCGTTATAGAGCCTGAACTTGGAGAACTCATTACTACTGTACCAACATTACTACATAAATTATTAAATAATAAATTAATAGTAGCAGCGCCTGGGTGAGAGCAAGTTATTGCCAATTGTCCTCCAGAATTAAAGAAATATCTAGCAGCATTGCCGTTGGCAAAAGTTGCGGTATGCGTGAATGTAGCCAATGATGACCAAGTAGTTGCTGTTGTTACTGCATTTGATGTGGTTGAACCTTGTGAAGAGGCATTTAATCTAGAGTTATATATCGTAGTTAAATTTGTTGGAATTGCAGATAGATAAGTAATTGTTCCTCCTGTTACAGGAGCACTAACACTTGTTATAGCAGTACCTTGATGTGACGCAGCACTTGCAGTATTTCCTACTAAAGCTGCCCATTGTGATGCTGATACAGTGTTACCTACTGCCACATTTGCTAATGCTGTTTGTCCATACCCTGTAGTAGTACCACCTACTGCCCAAACAGCATTAAGAGTTCCACTAGAAGTAATGGGATCGCCGCCTGCTAACGCATTAAAATCGGCGGCTTGTATTGTGCCATATTGTGCATAAGTCATTTTTTATTTATCCTTATCTTATCATTACAATTGCTTCAACAGTTCCAGGACCATCGGTATTTTTATCTGCAAGAGCCCGCCCAATTGTGTTAAATGCTGATGCTTCTCCGGTAAATGCTGCTCTGGCTTTTCCTTTACCAGCACTTACTAAACGATCACCCTTTTTAACTTTACCTAAAACTTTGACAGAAACTCTACCGCTTACTGCAATTGCCGGATGAGTTTTATCTGGGCCCGCATTTGAATTCATTAGATAGGCTGCACTATTAGATACGACACCAAATACATCTTCACTTAAATCTATTTTTACTTCAGTAATTTCTGCTTGTCCACCTAATTCAACTACAGTTCCCGGGTCATATTCAGCATCAGATTCAAATCTTTCAGCCAAGTCAGCATATGTCGCATTTAATCTTGAGCCAGTACTTAGTGTAAAATTACCAGTCAGTGTACCCGAAGTAGTATTTGCCCCGGTAGTTAATGTAGTTGCTGTAATAGTAGTTGCTAATATATCTCCACTGTATACTGTAAGATATGATGCTACATTGGTGTTGCTGTATGTTCCTGAAAAAGATATAGGGTCGCCATTGGCGTACATATATTTGTCTGTTTTAATACCATATAAATTTCCGCCGGCATTACTAATATAAAGACCGCCGGTATTTAATATTAATCCATTTGCATTATTACCACCAGCACCGCCGTTTAATGTCCACAATCCAGTTATTGTTCCGGTGGTTGCTGCTGCACCGGTAGTAATTATAGAAGTTCGTGTAGTTCCTATATTAGCAGTGCCTATATTAGCAATACCTGTACTAATATCAGCAGTAGAACTTACTGTAATAGTAGTAAAAATTCCATTTGCCGCAGTTAAATTATTAGTAGCACTTAAATTATTACTCAATATATTACCCGTTACAGTAACTGCACCGAATGTAGTTGTTCCGCCACTTACCGTGGCAGACAGTGATAACCAATTTGCAGCAGTAGTTTCACCGTCTGTAGGACAAACCAACAGTGTTTGAGAGTTTGTATTATACCATAATTGACCTCTCAGAGGGTTTGCGGGTGGTGTGGTGTCAGCAAAATTTTCTAATTGGTGTACAAAATTAGTATCTTGCGATTGACCATACCCAGCATAATTTCTACCGGGCAATGCCTGTGAAGTGCTGGTTGTATTTATAGTACCGTCAGCAATAGTTGTTAGTACAGTACCATTACTTTTTACAATCGTGTATGCCATATTAAATCTCTCCGATATTCTTATTTATCTTAAATTGTCACTAAATTAGTAAGTGATTGAATCCTAACCGTATAATCTATTTGAATTTGCCTATTCAAACTTTTTTGCACAGGATGAAAAATTACATGAGTTAGTAATCTAGTAATTACATTACCAAGACTATCATTTCCATAATTTGCTAATAATCCCAATTCATCAAATATATATGAAGCAGTTGTTTGTGTGCTGTTATCAAATGCCATTTGCCCCGATGGCTCACCGTAATCTAATAAACATTGGACTAAAATGTCAGAATACACTTTACCTGTTGTATGTGAAACCGTCATTTTATTTCTAGTAGGATCTAAGTTAAAAACACTTGTATCATCTACAATTTTAGCATAAGTTTGATTATACAATGCAGCATTTTGTCCGGTTGCATTGGGAGGCAAATAAGTAATAATTCCAGTTTCATCTACGGAAGCCCCTCCATTACCAAATGCCATTTGATAAATTTCTCCATACCCGCGGCTAGATAATGTATCTGCCAGGGCTTCTGACATATTTTCGTAATTTATGGCATTTTTCTTATCCACAAGGATTTCTCCAGAATTAGGGTCATATATTTTTAAAAACCCCTCAATTTTATATGTTATGGTTATGCCTGACATTTAATTATCACCCCGTATATTTACTAATATTTCATTAGTATTTGGATCTGTTATCTTCACTGAGGATGAAAAATAAAACCCAGCCAATTCATTTGGTTTAGATTCAACTTCTTTTTTATCAGAATTATCAGTGTTTTCTTCCATAATAGTATTCATACATTATTTATCTTTTAAGTTTCATCTTGCTTTAAGAATATTGCACCTGAAGTTTCTGCAATTTGTAAAGGATCTCCTTCAGCAACATTATAAATGCCCGGAATTGGATTCCATTCATGATTATATAATATGTTTGTCATCTTATTTTTATCTAAAATACCAAAAACTTCACTATATATTGGAATATATGCTTGCTCACTAGTACCATTTACTCCACGTGTTAACCCTGTTATTGAATTACTAAGTAAGGTAGCAGTTCCAGTACCAGTACCAACATCAGTTGCGGTAAATTCTACTCCAATAGTATTAGATACTGCACCAATTAAAGTAAAGTCAGTTGTACCTAAAGTAGCAATTATATAAAGTATTCCCACTACAAAACTACCCGCGGCAACAATAGTAGTTGCAGTATTAACGGTATTAAATTTGATTTGTTCCCCGTTAATATAAATTAAATTACCCTCAAGTGTTGTAATGGTTAACGAATTTCCCACACTTACCCCAGATGTAAGTTTTAAAATCGGGGATAAATTCTCTAATACTACACTATATGTGGTTGGATTTATAATAGCATTAGTTGTATTATTCAACACGGTTACTTCAGATATGATATTTTTAGATGCTGTCAATCCAATACTAATAACACCCGACACCGGCGCCGGGGCAATAACATTTTGAATTATAGAATCAGTTATTCTAGTAACATCATTTACATATATGGTATCAGCCGTATTAAATAATGCATGTGTTAACCAAGTTCTTGTTTGAACATTTGCTCGGTGTACAACTGCTTCATTGGTGCTATTTACATTTAACAAATATACTTCTTCATTTGGTGTAGCAGACGGCATCATACTTGTGATAATAACAACATCGGCTGATACTATATTTGCTAATATGCTAATTTCATTACTAGGATTAATTCGTAAGCTTGATGAAGGCACTCTATAGCCATTAATTGTTACCCAAAGTCTATCCACATTTGTTTGTTGCCATTGTGTTACATACATTGTGCCCGTATCAGCCGTCAGGGTAAATTTATCACCTCCATGTGTTGCAGATACTGAAAAATGAGTAGCATCTGGTATTATTTCTGAATGTACATAATAAGTGGTACCAACTACTAGCCCTCCTAAAGTCAGTTTTCCGATTTCTATTCCCGGTTCAGTAAATATTACTGGAGTATTTCTTACTAAATTAAGCGTAGAGGTTACTGTTATTTTATCGTTAAGAACAACTGTTGCACTAGCAGCAGTAGTTATTAAAGTATATATACCGTCTTCCCATGCATATCCACCAGATATATATGCAAATACATTTGTGACTGGAAAATTTTCAGCATTAAGTATTGGATTATAAGCATTAGATTGACTGTACATTTGTGTTGAGGGAACACTGATAATACAATTAACATAATATGTACCTACTCCACCTGTGCCAGTATCTATTGATGTAATATAGGTATTAGCCGGAACTCCTGTACCTGAAATAAAAGTTCCAATTCCTACATTGCCAAATCTTACTGCTGTAATAGTTAATCTACTTGCAATTATATTGGCAGTTCCTGTCGTAGTGGGATCCCCAACACCTGTTGCGATAAATATTACGCCGATTGTGTTAGTTGCGGCACCAATTAAAGTAAAGTCAGTTGTACCAACCGTTTTAATTATATAAGATGCATTTATAGTAAATGCGCCTGCAGGTATAGTAAAAATATTATCAACTAAAATTGCGGTTCCGTCACCGTTACTAGCCCCGGTCCCCGTTGCAGTAAACATTACGCCGATTGTATTAGATGTTGCGCCGATTGCTACAAAGTTGGTTGGGGTACTACCAAGAGTAACTATTACATAAGTGTTACCGATTACAAAAGACCCTGCAGTTACACTTGTAACTGGATCAATCTGTCCAGTAAAAGTTGCGGTATCCGCATAATAATCATATAAATCAAATTGAGTAGAACTAATTACATGAACATTATATTGATTATTATTAAGTTGAGTAGATCCAACTATTCCGTCAAGTCTTACTATATCATTTGTACTAAGATTGTGTGCGGCTGAAGTTGTTACTCTTACTGCCAGTAAACCGCCAACATATGCGACCATTAGTCCACCTGATTGAGATAGTACAAAGGTAGTGCTTATATCAGGGGTTGCTGATATTGTAAATTGTGTTCCGCTAACAATTGTTTTAATAAAATATACCGTGCCATCAGTTTTAATATTACCAAACCCAGCCAGCGGTAAATCAGTAAATTGTATTGTTTGCCCAATGACAAATAAGTTTGTACTACTACATGTTATATAGTTGGTTCCATAGAAGGTTTGACTTACATTAGTACTAGTAATATACGGGGTAATCGAATTGTTAATTCCAATAATACTTACAACAGTGTTACCAGTTAATCCATATTGAGTATTAAAATATTGTCTATCAGTTAAGTTGTATGATGTAACTGCAATAGGGGCAGTATTAGCAGGGGGTGAAACAAATGTTATTTGGTTAGTCGATGGGTTTATCGTGTAGTCTGTTGTAACTGTTTTTCGTAAACCAGACACCTCTATGATAGCGTTATTAACATTATCATTTCCCACATAGTTTGTTAAAGTAAAAACAGTGGTTGCTCCGTTACCAGTGAATAACTGTGTTTCCGGAATAGTATATCCATATTGAGTAGGAGTAGTTTCTCCAAACAAAGTATAATTCAAATAATCAACTGATGCATCATATGAAGTTAATATTGTAGGAGTTGATGAATTGTATTTTCCTGCAAAAACAAGTTTAGCAGAAGTACCGTTACTTGCTATATCAATAGCATAATCTCTACTTATAAAATTTGCACCGCCGGTAAAATCGTTTAATACAACCACTGATCCGCCGGGACTAGTTGAAATAGTAAATTCGTTATCATCTACAATTGTTTTAATATAATAAATTGTATGCGGAATAATGATACTTCCAAACATAGTATCGCTAAACACGATTTGATCATTTACTGATAATCCTGTAGTAGTGTGACATGTAATTGCATTGTTACTTGCTTTAGTACGGGTTACTGTTTCTGTAGTGCCTAATACCAATTTGGTACTATTGTAAATCGTTAACGGGGCAGTCCATGTAACACCATATTGAAATTGAATTTGCACTCGCATTGTACCTAATGCAGTAGTCAATTCAAAAGTGGGACCTGCTACGCCACTAGGTGCAGTAAGTGATATGGTTATACGATTTGTAAGTAAGCTCACCGTCTTAACATAGTAAGTAGTGTCTTCCGCTACCCCACCAAATACTTCTCCCTGAAACTTTATTGGACCATTTAATACAAAATCAGTAACATCATCACATGTGATACTATCTCCCAATGCATTAGTTGATGTGGCTATTACAGATATTGGGGATGTACCGGGCTGAATTAACCCAGACCCTGAATATATAGTAGCACTATAATTACAATTAACAACTATTTCATTCCAGCCTGTAACTAAATTTAATCTAATAGGGTCAGTTTTTGTACTGGCTTTAACCAACTGATCTCCGTTACCCGTTTGATATACATCAATTCTTAATTTATTTAATACAGGACTAAACGATATAGGAGAAGCAAGTGTGATTGTAAAATTTATCCAATTGATCGTATAATTAGCAGGTTCATAAAGTGAAGTACTTAGATTAGTTGTACCGTCAATTACAAAAACAGCAATTTCTATTGGTATGGGAACTAAATTAGCAAAACTGTATAGTGTTTGACTACTTGATGTTGGGGTAAGTTCTGTAGTAACAACATTATATCCAACATGTTGATATATAGTTTCATCCCAATTAGTGCCAGGTCTAGTTGCCACAGTCATTGTCATCGAATCCGTAACTACCCCGGAAACTAATTCTTCCGGAGCATAACCAGATTCAAATGAATCTCCTTGGACTGTATACGCTGCAGGGTTAGTAAGGAAAGCTGATATATTTGTCCAAGTTGTACCATTTGATGTTCCTTGCAATATAACATTATTATCACCTACTATTATCCATACTGAATCATCGGTATTATATAAGATACCGTTAAGATTTTCAACAGTGCCTGATATTCTAGTAGTCCAAGCATACCCATTAGACGATGTTCTAATTGTTCCGTTATTTCCAACTGTTATATAAATTGAATTAGCATATAAGACATCATTCAATGTATATAATTCAGGATAATGATACATCTGAGTTAATGTAACTGCATTATTTGGTGTTCCTCCGCCTAATGTAATTGCTGTTCCACCCGAAGTAAGACTTAATGTAACTGCCGAAGTAGATACAATAGCCTTAATATAATAACTAGTGCTTAATACAATATTATCAAATGAACTTGTAAATCTAACTACATCGTTTACTGCAAATCCAGCAGTACTTTGCACTGTTACTATATTTCCAGTAACAAAGGTTCCGTATACTAAAGTTTCTGAAACTCCAAGCCATAGATTACCATTTACACTTGAGTAGATTAATCCATCTTCTCCAACTGCAATAATAAGATTGCTACTATTAGTAATCCCGTTAAATCCTTTAGTTGTCAATGACGGCAATAATGTCCAATTATATCCAGTAGCACTAATTGCTATTAAATTAGTATCTATTGCATATCCGGCAACCAAACGTTGTCCTTTACCCACAGAAATAAATCCGGAAAAACTAGTTGAGTTTATTCCAGCAACACCGTTAAATGATGTAACTAATTGTACATTTAAATAATTAGCAGGGGTAGTGTATGTTTCAGCCCAAGCATATGTATCAGTACTAGTAACAATGTTTTCCCCAACAGCCACCCATAATAGAAGAGATGCAGAATATGCTACACTGTTTAATGATAATGATGACACCTCAAGTGAGGTTGAATCATACGGAAATTCATCAAATGGAGTTGCCCCAAACGGAGTATATTGGCCATTTGATGTCCAAGTAGATCCGTTATTACTACGATATATAGGGGTTGCAGCATTATTAGCAGTAACTACATAAAATCCACCTGCATATATTATATCAGTTACATTTACAGGATTAGTAGATAATTTTATGGTAGCCCATTCACTTCCATCAATACTAGTAATAATTTCTGAATAACTAGGAGTATTAGAAGCTCCTAAATAAGTAGTCCCGTTCCAAGTAATTGATATATTATCAACATCGGTTGGATAAAACGGTAAATCTTGTAGTACAGTGTCTAACTCATATTGAAACTCAGGAGCAAATGGATTTCCTAAATATGTACTATTAGGATATCTAATTCCCTCTAGTAATTGTGTTAGGTCTAGCCCAGGCATATTAATTGTAGGTTGATAGTAACCTATAATTCTATCTAATGCATTAAGTCTTCTATCGCCTGATTCTAATAATTCCCATTTACCAAATGCAAAATCAGTATCATTATTACTAATAATACATGCATAAACTCTATTATTATATTTAACAATACTTTGTTCAAATGTAATCGGTTCTGGCAAGAAAGCATAATCTCCTGTCATTGCTATCGTCATTGTTCCTGTAGAATCAGCAATAATATTAAAAGTAGTACCCAAAACAGTTTCAGAAATAGTTATTGTAGTTGCGGTAGGTATTGTAGTAATATAATATGTTCTTCCTACTACAATTCCTCCAAAAACTGTTCCAGTAAATATTACCGGATCAGAAATTTCAAAATAAGTAGAACTGGTTACTGTAAATCGATCATTTGACGCGGTTGCGGCTGTAACGGTAGTAGATATTATTCCATTAAATCCAAAATTTATCCCACTTACTGAGTCGGTCAATAATTGATTTGAATATACTGCAAACTGATTTAGTGCAATAGATTTTAAGTAATAATTTTGAGCCACAGTAACTGGCGTTCCAGAACAAATTACTCTTTCTATTTCTCCAGTAGTACTAATACCTGAAATAGTTAATAGTACATCGTTTGCCGGACTCAGTCCACCCAAGTTTACCCCAGATATAGTTAAAGTATTATCAAGTGCATATCCGGTACCAGAATTTGTAATTATAGCCCGATATCCGCCTAAGATATAACTTATATCAAATACTGGCAATGCAACAGCCTTTCCAGTACCGGTGCCCGCATTAGCACAAGTAAAAGTACTACCAACAGAATATGTAATAGCTGATGTTCCTGCAATTGTATTCCAATTTCCTTGTGTAGTAGTCCCTAGAAAAATAATAGTATAAGTTGTCCCTATACTAAACGAGCCGGCAGTTATTGCTGAATTTACAGCAGTTCCTGTTCCCCAACCTACACCTACATTAACACACGTAAAAGTAGTACCCGCAATATAAGTAGCCCCGGTTGTTCCGGCAATATCATTCCATTGAAAAGATGTTGTTGTGCCTACTGTTACAATTGTGTAAATTTGATTTATTACAAAACTTCCAACTTGCGTTATTCCTATAGGAGTTTGATTTAATATAACCGGGCCTGCTGCTGTTGTAACAGTAACCGCTGATCCTCCCACTGTAGTAGCAACTTGTATATATGATGAACCTGTTCCATACATAATACCAGATTCGGTAGTGACCGCGGTGATACTTCCTCCTGGAGTATTAGATACAGAAAAAGTATGTGGGTTATTATTTTTTGCAATGCCGTTACCTAAACCAGTACCTATATTAGCACAAGTAAAAGTACTACCAACAGAATATGTAATAGCTGATGTTCCTGCAATTGTATTCCAATTTCCTTGTGTGGTAGTCCCTAGAACAGTAATAGTATACTGATTAGTTAATATAAAACTTCCCACACTATAAAGAAAAGTGGCATAATATTCAACATCTAATTCTATCCCGCCTAACGGATATCCAGTGAATAGTAGTGGCATGCTTTCAGATAAAACATTTCTATTATTACAAGTTAATACATTACCGGTTGATGAGGTAGATGTTACTATAATATTTGTTATACCAATAGACGATACATAATATTGAGTAGTTGTTAGTAATCCTCCAATGGCGCTACCAAATTTTATTGGCATATTAACATAAAAATTAGTTAATCCTATTTCATTTAAGGTATTAACAATAATAATTCTGTTACTAGCAGGCAAAGTTGCAGTTCCTGTGCCAGACCCAATGCCAGTGGCAGTAAATACTAATCCAACTGTTTGTGCTGTAGCACCTATTACTATAAAGTTTGTATTTCCTATGTACGCAATTTCATATGTTTGCCCTATTACAAACGACCCGGCAGCCACTGCCGTATTTGGTAAATTAGCAGTTCCTGTACCAGAGCCAGCCCCAGTTGCAGTAAAGATTACTCCAATTGTATTAGATGCTGCTCCGATTAAAGTAAAGTCGGTTGTACCAACAGTAACAATGGTATAACTTTGCCCCACACTAAAATCACCTGCAGTTACTGAAGCAGGTATAGTATCAGTAACAGTTCGTTGTATTAATTCTCCAGTTAACCCGGAACTAATATTTGGAAATTGCTGTGATGTATCATATAAAGTGAATAATTGTCCATTAACTTGACCCGGACTCACAGGTAACGAAATATTAATTGTCATATTACCAACATCAGTAGTAAGTGCAACAGTATCAGTTTGACTAGTTAATAATGCAGAACCGGTTACATTAGATGTAATATTAAAATCACCGCTATTAGGCTGAGATGATATAGTAATTGTAGATGATATATTTTGTATTGTGCTTACATAATATGTTGTGCCTGATATGATACCGCCAAAAGATGTGCCGGCAACTGTACCTGTTGCACCTGCAGTTCCAGTACCCGAACCTAACCCAGATGCAATAAATGAAGTTCCCTCTAGAGGTTGCCCGGTAATTGTAATTGCCGGGGACACTGTTTGACTATTATTAATTGTATATGTTCCTGAATATCCAACTCCAGTTCCAAATGCAGTAATATATGTTCCTGCCGTTACGCCGGTCCCTGTAATATATGTGCCTATTGTTAATATGCCTGAAGTAACACCGGCAATATTAAGCGTTGTGCCTGATATTGATCCAGTGACCACAGCAGAAGATGCTGCTCCAATTAGAGTAAAGTCTGTTGTTCCCAATGTAACAATTATATAAGTTTCTCCTAATATATAATTACCGGCAGATATTGCTCCAGAATTAGCACATATAAAGATATCACCCGCTATATATGTTTTAGTAATACCTGCCACTGTGTCCCAATTAGTTGTTCCAACTGTTACAATAGTATATTCTTGTCCTATTACAAAAGACCCGGCAGTTATAATCATTGAATTAAATATGATAGGTTGATTAACTATTAATATGTCTGATAATAAGTCTGTAGTTACGCATGTAATTTGATCTGTACTTGCCTTTGCTCCGGTTATGGACAAAGTTAATGGGTTTTGATTTAACGACATTGTAAATCTTTGACTGTCAACTACTGTGGTTACATAGTAAGTTTGATTATCATCTATACCACCAATCATTGTTCCTGTAAAATATATTGGTAAATTTATATAGAAACCCTGAGTTCCGCCACTACCTGTTAAATTTAACGGAATAGTCAATGTATTAGTTGTTGCAGTAGTTGCTGTAACTGTAGAAATGCCTGGATACGTTACCGTTAATATTGCGGTATTACTTGCATCAGCAGTATAGCAATTTAATGGTGCTGCACCCGGAGTACTTGTAGAGGCAGATAAATCAAATACCGGAGGAGTCCCATTAATTTGAATTGAACTAACAGTTTGACTATTATTAATTGTATATGTTCCTATACCACCGGTGCCTGTACCTAATGCAGTAATTGTTGTTCCAATTGTTATTCCTAAACCAGTTATAATAGTTCCCACGTTTATTGTACCGGAAATAACAGTAGTTACAGTAAGTGTGGTAGTTGAAATTGAACCGGTAAATTCACCGCCGGCTATTGTAGAAATTTTAAAATCAGTATCATTTATAATAGAATGTACATAATATGTTGTACTGTCTACCAATCCTCCCCTCATTGCACCTACAAATTTAATCGGCATACTTACATAGAAGCCAAGAGTAGAGCCTGATGCATTACTATTGCCTGCGCCATTGTCTAATAAAGTTAATCTTATTATATCAGTTGCTGCTAGTGTGCTTGCAACGATTCTAGCAAATGATGACCAAGTAATAATTTGATCATTAGTTACATTAACTATTTCAAAAGATATTCCCTGTCCGCTTGCTAAAATTGATTGAATATTGGGCTGCGTATTTTCTAATGTAATAGATGAGCTTGATACTGTTTGACTATTATAATATAATCCAGCAAACGGAGATGCATAAAATACATTACTTTCCCAATCAGTAACTTGTGAATTATAAGTAGTGCGGTCAAACTTAAGTGTAATATTATTTTGACGAATTGGAGATGCAGTTGAAACACAAGATGCTCTTGCCCCTAGATTTAATGAGCCGCCTGTAGCAGAACCTACACTGTAAAAGGGTATTCTGTTATATATATTACCATTAATAGCATCTCCATAATTAGAATACAATGCGACAATAACGGTTGGCACAGTTTCTAGCACATTCACATAGTACCATTGATTGTTTACTAATCCTCCAATTGCAGTATTTCCTGCCGACACCTTATATTGAATAAGATCTCCTGTTTCTAATAAAGGAGCATACACATCAATTGTATTGCCAACAAGACTAACTGCACTACTTTCAAACGGGATAATTACTGCTGAATCTATAATAATAGTTGGCAATACTGCATACCCTTTGCCTGGATTAACAACCGTAATTGACAGTACTTTATCTAAATTCATAACTGCAACTAACTCTGCTAAAACCATTGGCTCTGGATAAATTGTAGTGTCAATATATGCAATAACTTTAGGAGGTTCAGTATATGATCTTCCGCTGTCAAGTAACAATACTGATGGCAAATCTATATAAATTAATTCACCGGGTATATGCGTAGATACTGTAGTGCCACCTATGCCTCTAGTTAGTCCTGCGACCACACTTAAATTTCTATCAACAGTTGAGTATTCTATTTTTTCATCACCCAATAATAATACACCGGTAGTAGGTAATCCAAATGCATTTGCAACTGAAAATGCAACAGAATTTAATGATATATAACTTGTTAAGGTTGTAATTTGATAATCTAATACTCCGGTAATGCTGACACCCATATTAGTAAACCATTGATTATATGAAGAAGTAGTCCATATAGGGTCTGTATAAGAATACTGATATATAGTGCCGGGGTAACCATACACTAATTGAGGGCTAATATAATGTTCTTGTTCAATGTCATATTCAGCTGGTAAATCAAAATCTGTTATATCACCTTCATATACATCAACCCCGGTGTATTTAAATATAAATTCTTTAATTACAACATGGTATGGTTTTACTTCATTTATATAACCTGCTAAAAATTCTTGATTATCTGCTTTATATTCATCAATAGGCACCAACTCTCGTATCGTGTGTGACACATCAATTAATGAAGTTTTATTTAACCATGGAATATAATTTTGAGATTCAATAGTTTCACTTTGAATATATTCAAATAGCAATATCAAACTTTTATTACGAAATATTAATAATTCATTTGTATAAAGTTGTTCATTTAATGCTCTAACAATAAATCTAGTTTCTTCAGATGGGTATAAATCAAAGTCAGTGGTGTCATAAAAATTATCACCAAATCCAAATCGATCTATTGAATAATCCCACAATGTGCTACTAAATTCAATCGTTCCATTATTAAGTCCTATGCGTGTCCAATTGCCCAAAGAAGTTAATATATATGTTTCTGAATTACCGTTCCCGTTTAGTTTTACTGTAGCGATAGTGCCGGCTACCACATCTAACGCTGCCAAATCAGCATATATATTAACGGTTGTTGCAGATTTTGTAGCATCACTATAGCCCGGGGCCCACCAATTAATATAAACCCAATAATCAGAGGTATTATAAAATGGTCCGGTTGCAGTTAAAAATAAACTTCTTCTAGTTTCTGTAATTGGAAATTGTGCTAACACAGTATTAGCATACATTAAATAATTTTTTAATGCACCAAATCTATTAAAAAAGAAACTTTGCGATGGTCGTACTAATATACCAGTTTGTACTGCTTTTGGTAAAAACGGATTAGGAACAATTTGCCCCGATTCATCCACTCCGCACATACTATCTAGTAACTTATCATATAAATTAGTAGGTAAATCTGTGGTGTTTAATTTAGGGAAGCCTGGTAAAAAATCATCGGCATAATTAGCACGTACTAATGCGTATTGGTTGTGTCCAGGATCATCATTTGTTCCAGTTGAATATCCTATATTTAATACAGTATCATTTGCATTTATAGATTGCGTAGCATTATACAATCCAAACACATTTGGTAATAGTGGGGCAAAATAACTTATCCCAGAATTCTTTGGAAAATTAATATATCCGGCAATAGTAGAGTCTGCTAACGTTTTTCCTATTGCGGTAGATACTATATTAGTGTTGCTTGCCCAGAAATAATACACAGGGACTACAAGTCCCGTAGCATTTAATGTATAGTTTGTAGCATATTTAGTGTTATCAAAAGGCGTACCTGGGCCTAAATATAAATCAGGGATGACATTACTTAACACCCAGGTATATACTGCCACTTGACTGCCTGGAAATAATGTACCCCAATATTGACTATTATAAGAAATATCATCTTGATGATAATTTACATATCGCATATTACTAGTGTTAAGCCAAATTTGGCCAACCTTACCTGTTCCCCATACTAATGCACGAGGGGCTGTTGTAGAGTTATATCCTGCAGGATCATTATTAGAAATTATATCAATATTTTGTCTTGCCGCACCTAATATTTTTCCTTGAAGCGGATCAATATAATCTAAATTGTCTAATGTTTCATTTGTTTCAGCACTAAACAATTGTATATTTGCTATTTTGCTTATGTCAACCACCGGTGCTGATTGTCTATATGTGCTCCAATCAGGTAACCCACTAGTATTTAAATATGTAATAACTTGACCGTTATCATATCCCACTCTAAAGTTTGGTGTGCCTATGATTAAATATTCGTTTGTAAAATCAATAGCGTGACCGTACATTGGTTGGTCACCGTAACTTTGATTTAATGCATTAGTGCTTTGAGCATAGATATACTTGCCCGGATTAAGCAAACTTGCATTGTACACCGGTAAATAATCAAACATGTATACTGCACCGGCATTATAAAACGGGTCTACCCACTGCGTAGTATTATTATCAAACAAAGTGTCATTATCTAAGAATTCATCATCAGTAAAATCAAAAGTAGTTGCTAAATATCGGGTGCCAGTTGGCGCACTTGCAACAAAGGACCCAGCAGCGTTAACTTTTACTACATTTCCAAATTGAGTTGGACCGAATAAATGCGGACATTTAATAAATTGAGTTTGCGTGTATAAATTAATTCCTAATTCACTTAACGTAGCGGAATCAACAACAGATAATATTAATTTATCGTTTGCTGTTGCTAAATCAACATTTATTAACTGAATAATAAGCATGCCATTTACCGCAGATGCTTGAATATTAGTTACGTTAGCATTGTTAATTGTGTTGGCAACTGCTATCGCATTACCTGCCACAATCGGAATTAAATATCCATTTAATAAAATATTACGTGCGGTAGTAACTGTACAAGTTGATGTTCCTATAATTACGCCATAATTACTACCGCCGTTTGTAAATCTAAATACTGCTCCCTCTTCATCTCGCTGTGTACTCAACTCAAATGGAGCACCAATTAATAGTTCTGATGCATATGTGTTAACAGCAACGCTTTGTCCAAAATGTACTCCCACATTAGGAGTAGTTTCAGTAGTAAGTGTTTGTACTAGCGTAAATAACGGCCCACTTATATTAACCAAATCACCGGCCCTAATAGTTTTATTAACTATTAAATTATTTCCCACAACTGCATAATTTTTGTCAGTAATTAAAGTGCCGTTTACTTTAATAAATAAAGGTTCAGTTTGAACATTAATTGTCATAACTGCATATGCAGTGCCGTTGCCAGAACCAACCCCAGTTGCTGTGAATATTACGCCGACTGTGTTAGATGCTGCACCAATTAACATAAAGTCAGTTGACCCAACTGTTATAATTTGATAGGTTCGACCTATTAAAAAATTCCCGGCATTAATGGTTGCTCTAGTTTTTGTACTTATTGTTACCGGGCTACTTAGTGTAACTGCTGTTAACGATAGTGAATTAGTTGATGATGCAATAGTAAATGTTCCGCCACCTGATGTTGCAGATATAGTTATAGCCGGTGCTAATCCTGCAGTAGTTATTGTTTTAATAAAGTATGTTGTACCGGATACTATATTAGTTACATCTGCATTACCTTCAAAAATAATTGGACTGTTTACAACAAAATTAGTTGTACTATCAACTACAATTAAATTATCGGTAGCAATAGTAGACGCAACGCTAGTAATATATTTGTTTTCAGCAATAGTAAATGTGCTACCGGTAGGCACTGACCGAATATAATACACTATGTCAGCAGATATTCCGCTATCAACTATCATTGTATTAGAAAACATTGCTGGAGTAAGTACAGTAAATCCAGTTGTACTAGCGCAAGTAATCGTGTCAGTAGCCGTAGTAGAAATAATATTTGTCGTAAGGATGACAGGAGTCCATGCTAATTGATAAGTTTGTATCGATGGAGATGCAGAAGTATATTGCACTTCTATATTTTGCATTACTCTATCAAATATGTATGTATATCCCCAATTATCAACTGTTGCACTATAATCTTTGTTTGGGGTACCTATAACAATAGTATCTCCATAGTAATCAGTTGCAACAGAATATCCAAAATTATCTCCGGCATATGCAGTTCCGGTACCAGATCCAACTCCTGTTGCAGTAAATAGTACGCCTATTGTATTAGCTGCTGCACCAATTAAAGTAAAGTCAGTTGAACCGACTGTTTTAATTTCATAATTATTTCCTATTGTAAAACTACCGGCAGTTGTTACTGAAGTTAATCCAAGTGAATTACCATCTATAACATATGAAATTTCATATTTTCCTGTATTTTGAGATTTACGATAAGCAGATACACTATTATTTAAGGTATCAGAAATATATATCCAATTTTGATCGCCTGATATTGCAATAGCATCTCCGGGCAACGCTATTGTATTTTGATACGGGGTAATAGAATTAATTACAGCAGTATGTTGTAATTGATATATATAGACCTTAGGAGTAGTTGGTTCTGATATTACTATAATATCTCCTACATGCGCTATAGTTGTACCAAATGAAGAAGCATTAGTAATAGTTTGTATTATTTCATATATAAAATCTACACTATTGTATACATATCTATATACTTTGCCGGCCGTAGCATCGCTTATTAAATAACCAATATCAGCAGTATATGCCACAGCACTACCAAACGTATTACTTGTTGCTTTTAGAATTTCAGATTCATATTGATAATTAATATTTTTTCGTAACACAGCCCAGTTACCGTCTTCATTAGTATCTACCCACACTTTATTTTTAATAAATTCAGCGTCTAATAAAGGTAAATTAATTATTTCAGACGGGGTAGCCACTCGTTGTGATTGAAATTTAAATCCAATTCCAAATCCAGTAACTGTAAGAATACTTGGATTCAATGTTAAATTAATAATAACACGATTGGGATCTACTACTAAACTTACGATATAATATCCATTAATACCATCATTAAAATTAACTATTGCTAGCGGTTGATATTGTTCTAAATTATGAGTTTGGTTAAATGTTATTGTAACAGTTCCATTTAAATTATTTTTAGCATATATAACCTGACCCAATGAAGCAGGGGTAAATACTTGCCAAGTACCTAAATAATTAGCCAGCCATGTATAATCTCTTACATAAAAATTTGATAACGGAATTACTTTACCATATTGATTAGCAGCCTGAGGTAAATTAAAATAGAAATATGATGACATTTTAATATCATTATAATTTACATATCCAGCGTCAGGGAACACAGTTGATTGTGTGCCCGCATTTATAGTAGGTAATATATTAACATCATTAATAACTCTGCCATAATTAAATAATGAATATATAGGAATTTCTTGCTGAACTCCTTCATTTGCTATACCATTAGTAAGACCTACTATAGAGGGATTACCTGTTAAGTAAGTTTGATTTAATTTAAATTGAACAAAATTATCATTTAATACTCCGCCAAATTCACCTGATTTTATAGCCCAATTTTCATAAACATCATATTTAATTCCGCCTTGCAATAATGTTGCACCCTTAAAAGCACTTACTGCATTTAGTGTTCCCTTTTCTTTAATTAAATTTTGATAAACATTAATCTGAGTTATATCAGATAAATCCGCAACGGATAAGTAATCTCTAGGACGATACCCTATTAAAGAAAAACTTAATAAATCAGAATCTTGTTCTAAGTTAGCATAATTAGAGTTGTAATATAAGGTACTTTCATATGAACGTGTGCTTGAGTTAGGCAATAATCCTTTTTGTATTTCGTTATAATCTGTTTGTTTCCAGTCTTGTTCATCAAATATTTCTTTTGCTTGACTGATTTTTATTGCTATCCAATATCTATTTTTATATTTTACAATAGAACCGGTTGTATATTTTACTTCTTTATTCCACTCAAGTATATTATCTTGATTAAGAATAAATCCTTGAGCATCAATCGTGCCGTTCCACTCAGCAGTTTTAGTACCATTTAATGTTATTCTTACTTGACGTAGCCCAGTTATTAAATTATAGATAGTATCATTAAATAACGTAACATTATCAAACACAATGCCATGTTCAAAATTATATATATTAAATTGTCCGTAGGATATAGTGTCGCCTGCATTTAATGTCTTTATGCTAAAGGTCGTATCTTCACGAACTATGCTCAAATCTCTAGATTGAATTGGATATAAATTTTGATTTAATACAAAATTTTGTTGATGGAAAGTTAAAGGTTGTACAATTGAACTGTCACGAGAAATAACTAAATAGGTAGCCGCAGGATTTACATTAACTATACTTCCTACTTCCCAACCCAACTGAGCCCAATACATAAACTCTTCGGTCATTTGTCTCCAGTTTATTTCTATTCCATTTTCAATTTCAGCAAAAACTAATCCTTCACTTTCCAAATATTTGCTATAACTTATTAAAAATTGTGCTACGTCTTGAACTGTGTAAAATTCAGTACCATACGGTATAATAATTTCAACAGGAGAATATTTACTAGCAACCCTAACAGTAAGAGTTTCTACTTCTATATTATCATAAATGCCATTGTTAATTGGTTTAAATGTTTTAAAGAATGCTTGTGTTTGTGAATTACCATAAACTGCATATCCATTCGTTGTTATTTGAATAATAACGCCGGTATATATTACTTTAGCAAACGGTTGATTATCATACAACAATACCGAATAACTCTCATCAGGTATTAATAAAGAAGCATTGGTGTTATTAGGTGTGCCCTTTTCTACATAAAATTTTAATAAATCTTTATCACTAAATCCGGCTAATCGGTACACTAACCTAACATCCAAATCTCTTAATACATCTAATAGATCTTGGGTGGCATCTACTCCTGTTTGTTTAGCATAATCTACAATCCAATTAATATAACTGGTTTTGGCAGTACCTGATCCATATATTTCTATATTACTTACAACCAAATGACTTCTATCATTTACTAAATATTGTCCAAATTCAGTATTGAATTTGTAATTGTCTAAATCAACTCCCAAATTAAAGAATTCTGCGGGTTTAGTTAATGCTAATATACGCATCAAATCAAATGGCCATGAACTACTTCTACGATAACTAAGTTCGGCTGGACTATCATCACCTACTTTCCAATCACGTTGAAATAAATTATTGTTGTAATTACCCACGATAGCATCAAATGCAGATAATAATTCACCTGCACTATTGACCGGTAATATTTGTAATAATTCAGGTCTTACTGCTGCGGCAATTACAATAGGGTTACCGTCATTCCAGTCAATTCCTTCTGCTAAATCATTCCACAAGACTAAGTTATCACTAGTATATGGTGCTGCACCATATTTAGTAGCCCACCACGTAGGTTGATTAGTATATCCTAACATTTCCCATGGAGTTTTATCCGGCGTGGTTGTGTCATAAAAATATTGAAATATTCCTCTCCAATATCCTTGCTGTATTACAGCTTTGTTTATCTTATTTCCACTTTGAAAATAGTTATAAGTAGATTGGTTATAGGTATTATAAATTTGTCTTTTATAATTAATTCTATTTTGCCCTATCCAGTTTAAAAATGTTTCAGAGTAAATTTGTAAAATCTCATCATTGGTATAATCAGTTTCTCTAAAAAATCCCGGTAATACTTCATATTCTTTAATTGGAATAATTGCACTTACTTTTAAATTATTATATACACGAGTTTCATATTCTAATAATACCTGATCTCTAAAATCAACTAATGTATCGGTTGTAGAATTATATGCACCATATAATTTATTGTAAGACCCGTCATGACCAACAATAAAATATGTTGGATTTTGGTACGCACTATCTAGTATTACGCCAGGAATAGTTGCTGGATATAATCCTAACTTAGTAGGGGTGTTTGGTATATAGCTTCCGTAAGTTTGATTATATTCATTAATTGTTATTATGTCATTGGCTATTAAATCTAAGGTAACGGTTACATATGGTGAATCTGCACTTATAGAATAATCTACTCCTTTAATTAATTGAGTAATTTTTGTTGTGTTATTGGTCGTTCTAGTCAAATATACTAATACACCATTATAATTTGCTGTACTAAAATTATATACCTTACTTAATTGATATACACTAATATCTAATGAATTTGCAAATGAATATGTATTACTAATGTATGCTGATTTGGAAGGAATCATATCGCTCCAAAAGAATGGCTCGCTATCTATTTTAGAAGCAGTTAATATATCTAACGCATTATCTAATAATGCTGCCGGCTCCGGTAAGGCATTAAATGCAGTATTATTAACAGTATCTATTAATTGAGTTTTAAATGTAATGTAACTTCTGCTGTTAAACATTAACGAATTAAATAAATTATAATTTTGTTTTCTTAAAAACACGCCAGGCAATACTAATGCAGCACTATTTTGTACGATTGCATTACCATACGGAACTAGATTTCCTAAATCTCTATAATTATTAGGCCCAAAGACTTCCCCAATAATATTAGGATTGTTTTGATATATACTACGATATTGAGTACGAATATCTCCTACATTTACTGTTGTTAAATCTTGGTTTAATGGATTATTATTTAAATTTAATGGAATACCATAATATGCTGTAGTGCTTACTTGGTCACTTAATATTAATATCTCTACTATACTTTGTATAATAGTTGAATTTAACGTTATAATGGTAGAAGTTGTAGTAGTGGTATATGTGTAAGAATCTGCAGCCTGAAAAATATTATCTACATACACTTTAATAACAGGCCAGTTACCTTCAACCGAATCAACTACTGCTATATCACACGTAAAGACTGGCAATGTCCCTACTACCGGTACCCAATTAAATTGAAACTGTTGATATTGAATACTAGGGGCAATTGCGGTTTGCCACCCTAAATTACGTTTAGTTAAGCCAAACGAAATAGTATTTTCAACATATCCTGTATTAATTTTTTGAGTTATAGGAGTAGTTCCCGATACATAATTAAAGGTATCTTTATTTAATGACACATCAAAACTTATATCACCAACATTGGCTACTGAACTATATCTAAGTGGAAAACTTAATATAATATCATCAATCCCGTAACCTATTCCGTATGCAAATAATTTAGATCCTGCAAATGAACTACTTGAGTATATTTCTGTGTTTCCAAAACTTATTCCATTATTATCATAAACATCAAATAATGGAGGTTGATTTACTGTTATTTTTTGTTGGCATTCTATCCAACTAGTTCCATCAAAGTAAAAATCCATACCTTGATAATTATATCCTCTGAAAGCAACAGTTTGTTCACCAGGCAGTACCAATCCATCTTCTGCCTCAGTTAAAGTTATAACAGGAGTAGTTGATCCTGCCACAATTGAAAATTGTGATACATAAATTTTATTTTTTATATTATCATTTGTTTCTGCTGTAAAAACAACTCTTGCTCCGGGAAATAATGCATAGTTATCTACCTGTAAATCTGTTGTTATAATTGAAGCAACAGTAGTTGATGCAAATATTGTTGATTGATTCCATGTCATGGTTATTGTTAGCGTAGTTGTCCCGCTAATAGCAGTAATAATACTATTTTTAGGCAATAACTGTGTAGAATCCGTAATATATTGCCCAACTGCAATTGAGCCGATTATGTCAGTTGCCAGTACTGTTGCAGTAGTAGACAACGGAGTTACAACAACATCAAATGTTCCGCTAGCGGTAGACAATATTAATGTATCTCCGTTTTGATCTTCAGATATAGTAAATGATTCATACGTATTTCCAACCATATCAGAAGTTGTAATTACCAACGTACTATTAATTGTGTAGGTTCCTGTACCGCCGGAGCCTGATCCAAATGCCGTAATATAAGTTCCTGCGGTTATGCCTGCTCCAGAAATATAAGTTCCTAGTTTTAAACTTCCTGCACTAATAGAATTAACAGTAAGTGTATTCGTTGAGATATACCCAATGAATGCTGACGGGGTAGATACTAACGTTGAAATATAATAAGTTATACCAGATAAAATATTACCAAAATCTGGGTAACCAGTAAAAACAACTTTATCATTTATTTGAAATCCAACAGTATTGCCTAAACTTAATGTAATTAAGTTAGTGTTAACTGTTGTGTTACTTGCAGTTCTAGTACCGGACAAATTACCAGATACTCCATTAATAGTAGTAGTATACGTAGAATAACTAGTTACATCTGGGTAATAGTTTTCCTTTCCTGCAACTAATGAAAAAGCATCTGTAGTTCTATCATCTATAAAATCTATAGGACTCTTACCTATAGTGCCAGAATTAAATAAATTAATATTTGGATAAAATTCTATAATGGGACGTTTAGCCTTATATTCTTGTGTAGCGTATATTGATATTGACGCAGGATCATTATTATAAGTAGCAGTTGCTGTGATTACATCAATGTGAAACCATCTATTACTTCTTGACCAGGCATTTTTATTAATAGAATTTCTAGCAATTGTTATATAATCCGGTGTTAGTGGAATATACAATTCCGAATCAAAATTTCCAATATCATATGCAGTGCTATCATATGGAATATATGTTCCTGAGGTAAATGCCTCAGGGACTATTAAATCCTGCACCTTTAATAATTCAATTGCAGTGCCCACGCCTTCTACATAATATTGTCCTGTTCTATACGAACTTGGAAATACATCTCCGCGAAATATTACTTTAAGTCCATTGGTAAATACAACACCTCCACTAGAAGTAAAATTTTGTTTACCTAAGATGTCAACATCAACATTTAACGAGTAAGTATTATTACTATCAATAAGGTTAATTACTCCCACTTTATTTTGTGAGGTGCCGTCTTGATAATATAATTTATCTAATATTGCGCTTAGATAAGGATATACACTTATATATCCGTATATATTTTTATAAAAATTCCTAGTTATCCATTCAGTTCCGTATACCGCAGTTATTTTTTCATTAGTGGGTATTTGCCCTGCCGGGACAAGTCTAATAATTGGATCACTTGATGACCCAATATAGGTGATAGTATAAAAATTATCATTGACTGTTGTATAATATCCTTCTTCTAGCAACCCCTCATTAATATTACCAATTAACGTTCCGGTGGCTGTTGTTAAAGGAAAAACTACACCGCCTAATGTTTGTGAAATAGTAAATGTTGTTGAGCTATCAATTGTTTTTATATAGTAAATTGTATTGGGGATCGTTGCAGAATATTGTATTAATCCACCAAATGGTATATTTCCAGTAAATGTTATAGTATCATTTAGTGTTAGTCCTGCAGTAGAATTACATGTTATTAAATTAGTACCGGTGGTTGTATTGGTTACTGATATAGTTAATGCAGCCACTAAATTAGTATTTTGGTCAAAATTTGTATAATCAAAAAAGTTAGACACATATCCAATTTCGTCAGGTATACCGGTATTATAAAACATTACCGTTAACCCTTCAAGTGAGGTTATTCCGTCTATTGCTACTAAATCTGATAGTAATGCTCCGTTAACTTGTTCAAACGGGATTGTACTAACAACATCAACTAAAGTATTACCTAAAAAATTATATTCATCTTGTGCATTTTTATTAGGGACAGTAAATGTAATTAATCCTGTTTCGGCCCCATTATTAGTTACCCCCAAAACATCTCTAGTTTGTACATTGGGCTGGGTAGGACTATATCCGGTAACGCCGGGCGCACCTTGTATCCAAAAGTTACTAGTTTGATTAACTGCAAAAGTATATGTACCTCCACGTAATAAAGTTAGTGATGGATTAGTTGTACCAAGTTGTCCCTGAATTGTAGAAATACTATACCCGGCAGTTGTACTACTAGTAGTTACGGTATACTCGGCAGCAGCATAAACTGTTGCATTTGATATTAATACTGGATTTGGTCCATTTGGTAACCAATAGTATTGATTAAAATTAATTATTTTATCTAAATTAGTAAAGGAATCCCATGAATAGAACTCACTATTAAATAATCTATTATTATTATTAGTTAACCCACCTTCTACCTTAAGAGCATCAATAATGCCTGGATAACTAATAAAATCTTTTGCAGTGGCATCATTTGCTTTAGTAAAAACCACACCCGGGTCTAATTGATAGTCGGTGCGAGTTTTTGTAGGTTCAACAACATAATAATCATTTGGATTAATTCCAGGACCAAAATCACCACCAACATACCCTTGTATTTTTTTAGTATTTGGTTGCGCTACTATTTGATCAAGCGTGGCTTTTAAAAATTGAGCATTGGTAGGAGTTTTAAATATTTCCGGAAGAAAATTTAATGTACGAATTCTTGTGGCCATTTTTTAAATCTTTATATATTACTTATGCTATTTGTAATTCGGCTGGAGTTAACGCTGCAATAACAATTACATCTAATGAAGACGCTGCGTTAACAAAAATTTCATATGGTCTACATTTTATCTCATATAAATCTCCAAAAGACATTGTTGGGTCATTTGGCACTAATACTACTGAATTAACTAATGATCCAACTTCAGCATGTATATATGCGCTCAATTCCGAGAAATAAAAGGTATCTCCAAAATTCCAATTATTGATATTGAAATAACTATTCATTGTAGTTAATACTGCACTACGAATTTCACTGTCACTAGCACTTATTCCGCTAGTCTTAATAACCTTAATAGTTGCTCTTAACGCGGGTTCTGCTTTAGCCCCAAACAACGGTTTAAATACTACGCTGTTTAATATAACACTGTCACTTAGCATTTTATAATCTTGTATTTTACTGTAATCTGATTCTAATTCATTAATGGTAGGTACTGCCGGTTTTACTATTGTATTAGTAGAATCTTGTATCCAGTTTTGATATGCAGTATAATATGATTGTGTAACTACATACAAGTCAATAATATTAGTAGTCGCCGGATCAATTCTAGTTGTGTTGTTACTATTGTGTCTATATTGAAATGCTAGCCCTTGTCTACCGGGTTTTACAGAATATTGCGGCTGTTCTATTAAAGTATAATAAGGGGTTGAAATGGTATCATCTTGCACAGAAGTATAAAATAAATTATCAGTATATGCATAAAATATTTGTCCTTCAACATATTCATATTTTACCACTTCAATTTGTGATTTAATTGCATATTGATATACTACCGTTGTGGTAGGAATAATTTGTTGTCTTGATAAATTTATAGCATCTTCAACTAATTCAAAAAATACATATACACCAATATTAGCATTACCCACAGTGTACCCTGTAATACTATTAAAAAATGTAGGGTTAGTAATGATTGTTCTATCATTGGTATCTATACTTGCAACCTCAACTTCAAAGTCATCAATATAGCCATCTGATTGAACTGTTTGTCCAAGAATACTAATTTCAACATTATTTTGAAGAGGATAACTTGAATTTGGTTGAGTATTAGTAGTCAGTATGTTTACAAAATCTTGTAATATTTTTCCAGAAAAAGGATCATATACTAATTCATCAATTTCAAATGTAAATCTAGTATCAGCAACACTGCCAAAATAATATGTTAATGATTTATAAGAAATTGTATACCGATTATTAGTAATTGAACTAAAAAAGTTTACAAAGTAATTAGAACTATTATACGGTTTAATTGACCATCTATCTTGATCAATTGTTAATGAATTATCAAACACCAAAGAAAAACTTTGTTGTAATTCCATTCGAACGATAGCCTCTTGGATAATTACATTAGATAATGAATTATCAAAAGCAGGTAATATAGTTGTTAAAATAGATCCAGCCGGTACATATCCGTTTAAAATAATTGGACCAGTTCCATTAGAAAATCCACCGGTACCAAAATTATATCCATCACCTATTACTGTTAAAACCGTAGTCCAAAGTGTAGTTGGTCTGCCGGACACGCCTGACACTAAACGATTATTAATATCATAAAAATATCCTGACGGCGCTGTAAACAGTATCAATGCCCCTTTACTTATATATTTAACTGGGTTTGTTGAATAAATTCCTACTGGGATTGGTATCTCTGTTGTTCCGGTTGTATTATAAAAATACCCAGTTAAACTATTAGCATCTACTGTTTTAGTTTTCCAATATGTTGGTCCGGAACTGAGTCCTGTGTCAACTGTATACATTGGATAATTTTGAATATAATATTGCAGGGCTTGATTAGAAATCAATGCGGCTGATAAAGTATCTGATAAAAATCTTATAATAGTACCAGATGATGTTACCGTTAATACTAAATTACCATCAGAACTGTCTAAATATAAAGCACCATCATTTGCAAAACTATTAGTACTAGAATATTTTCCGGTTGGGTCTAATAAATCTAAATTTTTTGATACTCCAATTGAACTTCTATTAATGGCTTTGCTTTTTATAATTGAGCTATATAATGTATACGGAAAATTATTATAATCTTCTCCATTAACCATACGATTTTGTGTATAGTAGCGGGCCGGGGCACGTTGTTTAATATTTGCCAATGACTCTCTTGCTTGTGCATTAGATACTGGAGTAGTTAATTGTAGGCCAAACGTTAACGTTTCTATTTTACCTGAACGATTAACATATGGAAAAGAAATGTTTATCCCTGCCATTTCGCTAGAATCAATTGTATATGTTAGTGCATTGCCTGCACGTACATATGCTCTAAACGGTCCAACAGGAATTTTAGAAAATACTCCATCACCAAACACATAATTTACTTGGTCATTAAATCTAGATCCAACAGAAAATAACTGTCGTTGACTAGATTCCGTTTGCAAATATGCATCGGCATATACATTTTCAACTTCTGTCCATAAAAATCTACTAGTAATATTATCGGTACTAAGTTGATATAACCAGGTGTCAGTATTATTAACCCCTTCAATGGTTCCTATATCTATGACCTGATTAGAAATTTGTTGTTCTAAATTAAAATCAAAATTTTGTAAAGTTCCTTGTTTGAAATAAAAGAAATATCCGGTATTAGGGCTACCATATCCTAATTTATCATTGCGATATAGCATGTTGAATTTTCCGGATGGCGCAGGAGGATATTCATACATGTAATCTTCATTAACACTAGTAACGCTTACTAATTCAAAATTCATATTTATACCATCAACCGTTGAAGTAAACGGCACAATAGGTAAACTATCCGACGGAATATTTAAGGCATATTCATCTGTTTTTATGCCTAATATTGATGCAGTATTTCCTGGACGACCAATCCGCTGGGCGTTAATTAATGCCGCATTAATAATACTATTATATTGATTTAACCAATTAGAATTAGAAGGGTCATTCCATAATACAGCAAGATTAGCCAAATTCAATCCGTTTAAGTCTACTATATTTTGTGTTGTTTGGATGCTAGTTATTTTTAAATATCCCTGTCCTGCTAAATTTCGTTTAGGAGTATAACTTACTAAATTTGCTAATTTAATTACTGAATCTCTACGTTCAGCAGTATCTATAAAATTTTCACGAGTATTTAAATCATTACGAAATGCAAGTCCCTGACCCATAAAAGCCATAACATCAAGCAAGGCAATAAATTCTGAACTTTCAACATAGTCATTAAATGTTTCTGGATAATAAGCCCGCAAGTAATCAATAAAACTTTTACGTAACGTTTCATAATCATAACTTTTGAAGTCAGCTTGCTTGAAGGTTTGATAAATGGCTTTCCAGTCATTTACTCCAAATAAAGCTGATTGTCGTGATGAGGTTGCCATATATATTCTCTTTTAAGTATTTATCATACTCTAAAATACCGGTATTAAAGCATCATTGCAATGCAGCAGTATTATTGTTATTATTTAGAAAAATTCCTAATGTTTGAGCATTATTGAACGGGACAATTGCTAATTCAACTTCTATTAATATTCCTTGTTCATGTGGAAATGCTGTTACATTATTTAATAACATCCTAGGATCTAATGACGCAACTCTTCTAATTTCAAGTTCTAGTTGAATTTGAACATCTGCTGTATTAGGCTCAAATACAAAGGACCACAGTGTAGTTCCATATCCCGGATTACCTACTTTTTGTCCTTGCTGAATATTCATCGCATTAATAAAATCTTGAATTACTAATTGTTCATCTACTGTGCGATATTTTTTACCATACACGATTGAATTTAATACACTGCCGGTCCCTCCCTGCGGGCCAGAAGGTAAATTAGTAGTTTGAGGTTTTCCTATATTAATTGTACTAAATCCAATGTATGATGGCATGATATCCCTTTAATTATATTTATACTGTTTTAGGAGTTGCAGACAATGCTTCTGTAGTTGATTTAAATTGTTGATTTCTTAATGCGGTTATTTTTTGTTCTAGTGCTACTAATTTTGCTCTTGCTTCAGTTGCTACTGACTGTAATGACGCTATTTTAGGATCACCCTGTGGTAAATTATTTTTAGCATTAGATAACGCATATTCAGCATTCAATGTTGTAAATCTATCAGCTAGAAACATATCATCTAACGCGGCTATTTCAACTTTAACTTTATCATATTCTTTAATTTGTTCCGACGATAGATTAGTAACAGTCATGTTCATTGAAAAATTTGGTATAGGAATAGTTTTATCACCCAATAACGATGAGAATCTTGATGTAATCTCCGTTCTATCAAACGTATTAATTGCGATAGTTGGTAATTTTATTGGGATTGTTCCTCCAGTACTTAATGCACTTATTGCTGAGTTTAATTTTTGTGAAGCATCAGCCGGCAATCCTGTTAAAGTTAATGATGCTAATTTATCTAATCCTATTTTTGATGTGTCAAATCCTAAATACTTGGGCAATGTAGGTATCGCTGGTATCGTAGGTATCGCAGGCATTCCGGGTATTGCAGGTAATCCGGGAATTGCAGGTAATCCGGGAATTGCTGCTGGATTAGTAGGAAATCCCGCTTGTGATATTTGTCCAGTAAGCGCAGTAAGCCCGCCCGACACTCCACCAGATGCAAATGCAGCGTCAATTGCTGGAATTCGTCCGGTAATAGAATCAACCCCCATTGAACTAGCAACTCCAGTTAATGATTTGGCTTGCTCTGCTAAGGTAGAAGCAGACAATGATATTCCGTTCGTAGAAGCAGTTGTTGCAGTGTTTATTAAATTAGTTAATCCCTGTGTACCCGGTATTGTATTAATTGCACCTTTAGCATTATCAAGAACCGTTGAAATTGAATTTAGGCCGCCGGGTAATGCTGCTATTCCGCTGGATATCGTAGCATTAATACCAGTACTGGTTGCTAATGGACCAATTAATTTTGATGCGTCGGCTAATATTGCTGTTGCTGACACTGGTGTTGGGCCGGCTGCTGCTTGTGCCATTGCAGTTTCACCCGGCTTGCCACTTGGTTTGCCAATTTTTTGTGCTAGTTCAGCTGATTTTTTTGCTATATCTAATAGATTTTGCGGTATCCCGGGGGTAAACCCTTTAAGTGATTTTGATATCGCTTCAAACGCTTCAGCAGCAACACCTTTAGATGCAATTGCTAAACTAGATAAGCCAATGCCCATACTTCCTACAGCAGCAGCAATTGATCCGGTGCCACCTGTGACCGTGCCGGCTAATTGTGCAGAAAAATTACCAGATTTAATCGCATTAGTTACATCATTACCTAGACCTCCTAATTTAGCAGCAGCACTTTCTAAGGCTCCACCGGCACTAGCAGCAGCAGTTTTTATAGCATCAATTGTTTCTTTATTGCCCACAGTAGCCCCGGACATAATTACGCCAGCGATGGCGCCGGGAGCCTCTTTACCTGTTAGTAATCCCGCACTAGTTAATGAGGTTTGAGCCTGTTGAAAATTAGATATCTGCGCCGAGACTTGAGCAGAAATATTATTTGTAAGTTGAGTTAGCGTTTCTGCACCGGGTTTACCGGTCATCAAATTA
>Ga0209190_1000090_pt1 | contig 58277 bp, 75 predicted proteins | sample M_140205_XF_Meta_FD_187315 | JGI IMG/M metagenome (GOLD analysis project Ga0209190, IMG submission 187315) | Freshwater microbial communities from Lake Montjoie, Canada to study carbon cycling - M_140205_XF_MetaG (SPAdes) (version 2) | ecosystem: Environmental > Aquatic > Freshwater > Lake... | reverse complement strand
CGGCAAGACGTCGCTCACATTTGGTACAATGTCGCCGACTCCCGGGAACGTGTGGCGCAGGACCTGACCAGCGGCGGTTTGGAGCACTGATCGGCGCGACATCGGGGTTTCGACTACCGATCGCAACGTTGATCGCGTAGCTCCCGCATCGGGCGACACCGTCGTGGTCCGCTCGGTGAACGCTGGTGCCCGCCCCTCTTTGCCGTACTGCTGCTCCAGTTTAGCCAGCGCCTTATCGTCCACCTTCGCTAGCGGGAAATCGGCGGGCGGTTGTGCCCGCAGTCCAAAGAACGATCGGCGCGAAAGGTTGGGCGCGTCGGCTGTTTTCGCCCCCTTGAGCAGCAACTCGTCCGCCATCTGCTGCACCGTCTTCTTGACCCCGCCACCCTTCTGGTATCCACGGGCGGGAGTCACCGCTCCCCCCTCTCTTTTCCCAATGTCGGGCGTCCCCGTGTCGTATGTTCCCTCGTTGAACTGCGACTTGATTCTGTTGCGGTCGAATACGCCGAAAGTCTCCGAACCCGCCTCCGGCGCTCTGATGCCGTCGTACCCCCGGTCCATCGCAGCATCACGGAATTGCGGGGAGTCAATAATTCGCCATGCCTGTTTGGGCTTCTCGATTTCGTTTTCGAGTAACCACTCTTTAAAGTCCGATCTGCTGAATCCCAGATCTTCCGCGAATTTCCACACCTCGGGCGTTATTCGCTTGTTCAAATCGAACGGTATCTCGATCGGGTTCTTTAGCTGAATATGCGCCGGGAAGATCGCCCCCTGCTCACCGGGGTACTCCATGTATTTGTACGTGTACTGGTCGGCGAAATTGGGGTCCGTTGCCAACCAGTGGATGTCGCTCTGATCGGGCTCGTAGTGGGCGAATTGCGAATCCTCCACGATGCCCTCAGGTACGTTGGACCCGTGGTATACCCGGTGTTGAACAGCGCTCGGGCCGACGAATTTACGTAGGTTCTTGGCGCTCTCGCGTTGGGGCAGCACGTTAGGAGCTTTGTTGACATTAATCCCCAGTGCCTTGGCCAGCTTCTCTACATCGAGGCTCGACGATAGTGTGCCACCGGGCGCTTGCCTTGGAGCTTTGGCTGCGGTCTTCGCCCCCTTGGCCGCCTGCTCTACCACCTGCTGCATGGCTTTTCGCACTCCACCACCCTTCTGGTATCCGCGTTTCGCATTCGGAGGCGTCGCTCGCAATTCCGGTCCGCCGTAGGTCGGCGCATTCTGCCGCTCGAAATCCACCCGCCGAGTGGCGGTGCTCGGATCGTAGACCTTGCCCGATCGCGCAGCGAGCATGTGCTTGATCGCCGCCGCCCGGATCTCGGGCGTGGGGAATTGGCGCTCAAAATCCTCGATCATCCGGCGCTGCTGCTCGTCCTCGGTCGGCGCGGGCAGTGCGGTGGGCGGCAGTGGACCCCGGCGCTTGAGTAGCTCCTCGTCGTGCCCCGCGTTTGTGTCCCCGGCGTACAACCCCATATACATAGGGACCGAGGCGCGAGCACCGGCGAATGCCGTGGCTACATCCGCCGGTTGCAGGTCCAGCGACTTTGCTAAATCTTCATACCAACTCGCCATGTGTCACCTCACTGTGCATAGGGGTTGCCTTTGACGCTTTGCACCTCGTCCGCGTACTCGTCGTCGGGCACCGGGTCGAAATTCAGGAAGCCCATGTCGCGCAGTAGTCGCAGCGCTTGGGTCGTCGTATCGGTCAGGTCGTCCCGCTCCGAGTCGGGGAACGAGCAGATCTGGCTCACCAGCGGCTCCGCCCAATCTCGGGGTTGGCCCCGGTGCACCGTGGATTCGGGCACATACACGCGGCCATGCAGGATGATGTTGGCCACGAGGTGCAGCCGCTGGACCTTGTCGGCTCGCCCCGGGTTGTAGGCTCGGCAGGGCACCTGCGCCCGCTGCAAGTCCTGCAGGATGCTGATCCCCGAGGCTTTGTCCTCGACGAGCACTAGGTCCACCTTTTTGCCCGGATCGCCGTAGGTCGCCTTGTACTCTTCGATCACCCGGGGGCGCAAGTCGGGGTAGGCGAGGAAGTCCTCCCAGCAATCGATAAGCATGGCGCACAGCGGGCGATCCTCGTTTGGCCGGAAAATCCCCCAAGTGCTGCACGCAGTCGGATCGTTGATCGTCTTCTCGGTGTACGCGCAATCGTACGATTGCAGGATGTAGAGGAACTCGGGCAGCGCACGATCGGCATCCCAAAGCTTGAACCACTCGCGCTTCACGATCCCGTAGTCCTCGGGATCGATGACCTCCGCGTACAGTTCCTGCCGCCCGAGCCGGGTGCCCTCGTACTGCGCCACGATCTCGTCGCGAAACGTGGGGGCGAGGTTGTTGAAATTCTCGTGCGTCGTGCCGGTGGTGAGAAACACGCGGTCGTCATCCATGAGTCGGCGCACGATGGGGATCGGCTTGGGCGTGGTGGTGACGCAGACGCGGGGCTTTTGCCCGAGGCGCAAGCCAAACATAAGGTTGGACCACATAGCCTCGACGTTGCGGAATTTCGCTAGCTCGTCCACCCAAGCCAGATCATGCTGGGGACCGCGCAGCGTCTCCGGGTCGTTGTCCGAATAGATCGTCGCGATCGCGCCGTTGGGCCACTCTATCCGGCGTTTCGAGGGGACAAACACCGGTTTGCACTTGGGGTGCGAGATAGCGAGGATGCCCGATTCGCCCTCGATCATCACGTCGCGGGCGTCCCCCGCGTCCTCAGCGATGAGCGCCACGCGTCCAGCGAGCCCGTTTTCGACGTGGTAGCGCACGAACTCGGCACCACACCGGGTTTTGCCCCACCCGCGACCAGCGAGGATGAGCCAGATGGTCCACAAATCGCCGGGGGGTATGTACTGGTTGGACCTCGCCCACGAGTGCCAATCGTAGTAAAGCTCGATAGCCTCAGTGTTGGACAACTCCGCGACGAACTCCCGCAGGTTCGCCGGGTCAACGAGGTTTCGGGCTCTACTAGCCTTCTGCCTTTGACTTCTGCTCAAGCCGTTGTGCAAGGCGATCACGGAGCCCCTCGATATTGACGTTGGAGTCGAGCGAACCGGAAACATTCATGTTCACATCTTTCGCTCGGAATTTTGCATCGTAGCCCATGAGCGTGAACTGCAGCAGCCCATCACTGAACCGTTTCACCGTGTCGCCCGTTTTGACGCCTTGGTGCACCAGCGGCTCGTCGTGTCCAACCACCGATCGCCGGTAGGCTTCGGCGCGCATCGTGTCAACCATCTCCTCTTGGATCGCCTCCATGAGCGAGTCGTAAAGCCGGTGGTCCCTGCGCCACCCGAGCAGGGTAGTGCGGTGCACCCCGGCGGTCGTGTAGGCGTGGCGCATCGAGAACATCGAGGATGCCGGACCGTCGCGGTACTCGGCCAAGACGATCAGCATTTTGAGTGCTCGTGTTTCCTCATGCAGCTGCAATGCGCCGATCGCTTCGATCGCCGGATCGTTGCACGTGAGCGAGTGCGCCAAACGGCACGATTCGCTAGGTGGGAGGCGGACGCGGTCCCGGCGGATGGCGTCCAACAGAGTGCGGGCCGAGATACCGGCACGGCGCTCGTAGTCCGCAAGGGTTTCGGCACCAACTTGGTCGAGGGTCGTGAGGTCATCGTGGAAAGACATGGACGAATTAAAACACAGGCGGCGGGGGGCGCACAATGGGTCGTTTTGCAGACAGGACGAGTTATGAAAACGGGCTTGAGCATAACTCCGGGTTATAAAGACACGCACGCGTACACGAGGAGCCCCCAAGAGAACCCTCGTGTGGTGGTGGATTCTTCTTGCCGTCTGAAGCGCTTCGCTCGTGTTCCATCGTTCCACAATGATGGAACGGCTTATGGAACGCTTCTCCCATTCGAAAGCGGGTTCGTGTTCCATCGTTCCACCTCACATCCCCCCAAGGTTCGATTCTCGTGACAGGGCCTCATGGGTGTGCGCATGTGTAACGGTGGAACGGAGGCTCTTTTTTCGAATGGGGAGGGTGTTCCATTGTGCGTTCCATCATTGTGGAACGGTGGAACGCGGTGGGGTTTCGTTCCTCGCTCGTATTGCGCGAGCGTCGGGCGGAGAACGACAAGTCCCCGAGCCCTAAGCGGCGATTACAACACGCGAGCGGCCAGCGCGTCAAGTAGTTGAGCCCCGCGAGCGTTTCGCACCGGCACGATTCTGCCGAACTCGCTCCACTCGGCGCGGGTCCAGTCCATACACAGGGCGGCGGTAGCGGCGTTGAAGACGTAGACCTCCTCGAGCACTTGCACGACGAGCCACGATTGGCCCCCGTGCAGCGAGTGCCGGTTCGCCCAATACCGCTGGCCGGTGGTCCAGTGCTCTATCCGCACCGGGGTGGTGGCGCGTTTCGGCCACTCGGGCAGGACCTTGAGCTCCACCCACCCCCGCAGTGCTAGGGTCGCCTCCGCGATGTACAGGTCCGGCGTGTCGCGTTTCACCCGGTTCTCCACCCGCTCGATGAACGCCGCCGGACCGATGGTGCGCCGCAACCAGTCGTAGAGCCGCTGCTCAGGGAGTCGCATGGTCGCTCCGTGGGGTCTCCGAGCCCTCCGGCGGGGTCTCCTCGGGCTTCGAGATAGTAGTACCGGTATGGTAATAGCCCGGTAGTGCTTCGGGCGCTCTCCGGGGCTGTTCTCGTGTGCCCAAGGGCTCCCGCATTTTGGCTCTGTAGTAGGCCGGGAGATCGGTGTCGGTGAGGTCCCAGCTGCTCATAAACCCGCCCTGCGCAGTGCGTTCGCGAGCCGCATAGCGGCCACGCCCGGGTTGGGCGCTCCGGTAAAGATCGCCGGGTCCACGCCGAATTTCGCGCACAGGACGAGCCGCTCCTCGCGGGTTTTGTGGATGATCAGCAGCGATTGCACGGCGTCCAGCGCCCGAGCCGCCTTTGGCACCGGCGGCAGCGCTCGCACCGCCCGGGGCACGGGCGGCAGCTCTCGTTCGACTTGGGGTGCGCGGGGGGCGGGCACCCGGTGTTCGGCCACCTCGCCCGCTCGGATCGTGTACCCCGACTCGGTGGTGTACGAGTACCCGTTCTTGCGGGCGAATTCGCCTTTGGCCCAATACGGCGTGTAGTCCGGATCTCCGGTGGGGCGGGGTACGTGTTCGGTGTGGGCGGTGAAAGCGGCCATTGCGGGGCTCACTCCGCTTTGCCGGTGGAGACGTGGACGAGGCAATCGGCGATCATGTCGCTCCACTTCTCGTCCGCGCCCTCGCTGTACGCGTCCAGCACCTCGTCGAGCGAGGCGTCCTCCAGATAGTCGTTGGCGCAATCGACGAGTTCAGCCGCGCGGGCCAGCGCTGCAACTCCGTCCGGGGTCAGGCCGAGCTCGGCCAGCGCCTTGGTGGCTTGCAGCAGGAGCCGGTGTGCGGCGGGGGTCAGGTTAACTTGCATGGTGTCCTCTATGGTGGTTGGTTGAAAAGCCCGATTATAACACGGGCGCTACAAGCTGTCAATTACCGCGATTCGAGAAACGCGAACAGCGGGATGGCGGCGAGCGAGAGCGCGCCGACGGTGGCCAACGTACCGCTATCGAGCCCGGTAGCGGAGGCGTAAATCGTGGCGACCAGCAGCACGAAGGATTTCGCACAGTAGAAGATCGTGATCGAGTAGTCTTTGCTCATCGTGCATCACCCCCTTAGGTTTTCGTCTATGAACGTTTCCAGCGCTCGCAGTGCGAGCCACTGGTCCAGCGCCCGCCCCGAGCAGTCCCGAGCGGCAAGCTCGAACTCGGCATCGATGCGGGGGTAGTCGATGGTGGCCCGGAAGTCGATGCGCTGACCATCCAGCAGCATTTCGCCCCGGATGGTCGCCCCGGCCACTCGAAGGGCGGCGCGCTTAGGCTGCATTTGCGGCTGCCTCGCGCAGTGCACGGCGCAGCATGTTGCCCAGATTCATCCGCTGCATGCCGGGGTTGAGGTGGGAGAAGCGGGCGGTCAGGTCGTCGATCGACGTGGTGCTGTGTGCCGCCACCGTTTTGTATACCTGCTCCAGCGTCAGGGGGCGCAGTTGCAGCGCCACCCCGTCGCCCTTGTCGATCGATCGCTTGGTCGCGCCCTCGGTGGTCAGCGTCTTGTACGCCTCGTACTGCGGCAGGTACCCGGCGAAGACCACGCCGTTCTTGCGCTCTTCGATCAGGCGCAGGGTGGTCGGCGCGGTGATGGTGGTCAGGTCCGAGAGCGCGCCGTTGCGCACCTTGAACGTTTGGCCTCCCTCGACGCCGACGGCGCACACCGTGGTCCAGCCGCCGCTCACGCTGACGATTTGCATTTGGACGCCGGTGTTGGTGATTGTAGCTACTTGCATTTTGATGTCCTCTATTGGTTGGTGAAGTCTCAATTATAACACAGGTGGAACAGGTTGTCAATACCCCATCACGCCGGGGGGTGTCGCAAATGCGACTCCGGAGGCGTCGGCGATGGTGGCGACGTACTCGGAGACGTGCTCGTTCCAGATTTCGGCGGGCCAATAGACCGTGTAGCCCTCGCCGGGTACTTCCCGCACGATGGCCCCAGCACGGGGTAGCCCGTCCAAATCGGAGCCTCGGGCGATGAACGTCGAAACGCAAGGGGCGTCCGTCGCGCCGTACCAAAGGACCGGCAGCTCCCGGTTGGCGATCGCGTCGATCAAGTCGGCGGTGGTGTTGAGTATGATCATGGTCGTTTATCCTCGATAGTTAAACTGAGTGTCTCGCTGAGACCGGTATGTAGCCGTACTTTTTCCACTCCATCCTGATCAGTGGGCTGTACGGGGTCTTGCTTGCGTCCGCTTTTGCCAATGCAGCATGCACTTGGCCGCGAACTTGATAAATTTCGCTTTTGCGCATTATGCACCCCCCACCGGCACGCTGCCGACCATTTCGCCATCCATCACGTCGAACAGCACGGATTTCGCGATGTTCAGCACTTGGCGTGCTCGCTCCACGTCGCCGTGGGCCATCAGCTCTTGCGCGTCGGACATGAGTCCGGCGACGATCATGTTAGCGCCGACGCATTTGTAGGTCGCGCTCTGCCGCATGTCGCGCTTGCACTCGTCGATATCGACGACGCCGTACATGCGGATGTTGCGCTCGGTCCACTCGGCGTCCAGTGTCTGGGTTAGTGTATGTGCCATTTGGGTTTGTCCTCTATCGGTTGGTTGAAAAGCCCGATTATAACACGGGTGCTACAAGCTGTCAAGTATCCCCTCCAGCGCGGTCAGTCCCCCGTTGCAGTAATGGAAGCACCCTTGGTCGCGCCAACTCTCTTGCACCCGGTGGGAGACGAACCGGGTCATCATCACGATGTGCGCCCGACGCGACGGCTTGCGCCTCGCCGCTTCGTCCGAGTCGAGGTAGTCGATATCGAGCCGCTCTCGGTATCGCTCCCGCAACGCCTGCCCCATTTGCGGCTGCACGCCGAGGAGCCAAACGCCGGGGCGGGCCTTGCCCGTGCCAATCGCCGATTGTGGGACGACCACCGCCGGGGAGGCCCGCTGTGGCTCGCGTTGGGGCAGCTGCAGCAGCACCCGCTCGGCCACTCGGTCCGCCACTCGGTCCGCGATGGCGTCCAGCAGCGCTTCCAGTACCCCCGCGAGCCCTCCGGCGGGGCCGCTTCGGGCCTCCGGCGTGGGGGCGGGTATGCTAATAGGGGCGGCGGGCTCCGGTGCCTTCGCGACCTTCTCTTCGGGGGCTCGGCGGCTGAACTTGACCGCTTGGGTCTGCGCCTGCTCCAACGCCATTTTGTAGTTGAACACTCGTTGGTCGGTGATGACGACTCGGCGCTCGGCGGGTAGCGCCTCCTGCGCCATGGAAAGGGCGTATTTGCGCGGCAAGTCGCGTTTGACGCAGTACAGCTCGAAGAGCCGGTGGTTAACGGTTTCGCGTTCGGCGCGGGACCAGACTATACGGGGCATGGTGGGGGGTGTCCTCTATGTGTGGGTTAAAAAGCGGGAGCCCGAAGGCCCCCGATTGAGATGGCAACTACTAACGCGGGGGGATTATACCATCGCTAGCGCCGTGGTCAGCGCGTCGCGTTTAAGTCTCGCTCCCGCGCCGAACCATGCCGATTGCAGTCGGGTATCGCGCGATGCCGCTTTGCGTTCGTGGTCCGCGAACCGGGTCACCGCGTTGAGCAGTCCCCACGCCGTGCCGGTCGCCGATTTGGCTCGCTGGCCCACCCCGTCGAGGTAGATCTTCGTTACCATTTCGATCATCGGGCGGCGGGTCTCCACGTCCACCGACTCGGTCTCCGCGCCGTAGAACACGTCCAAGAAGTAGCGGGCCGCTTCCGCCTTGGACACCCGACGCTTGGACAGGTCCACCGCGTTGGTCTTGAACTGGTCCCACGCGCCGCCTACCAGCCCGAGATCGGTCTTGAAGCGCACCGGGTTGAACTGCGTGCTATGCGGCACCCGGATCTGGCCCGACTTATTGTCCACCGCGATCGAGAGTGTGTTGTTGCAGACCACTCGGGTGGTGGTGAATTGGGCCACGTTCGAGAGCGAGCCGTCGCAGGAGGTCGCCAGCAGCAGGTAGGGGAGCACGATGTCGCCGCCGCCCACGTCGAACGAGTCGTCGGCGCGAGCGAGCGCCCAATAGGTGGAGCCGTTGCGCAGCATCCCGGCGGTCTCCATTTTGAAGCCTCCGACGTCGCACAGGTCGCGGAAGAACTCCATCACGGCGCGGGGCTGCGTGATGTGGTAGTTGCTCGACATCACCGAGAGCGGCTTGCCCGTATCCGAGCGGTACAGCGCCCACCGAGCCGGGACGGTCTCCATGCGCACCGGGTTGCCCTCCTCGTCGCGCACCTCGTAGGCGATCGCACCCTTCTTCACCTCCCAATCGAAGCCCGCCTCGCGGGTCCAAGTATCGAGTGTCGCATCCGGCGTCAGCACTTGGCCGAGTCCGTGCCAAGGGGTTTCGCCGACGTAGGCCATGTTAGCGCGGCCATTTGAAAAGTCTAGTTCGTGTGCCATTTTGCAGTATCCTTTTTTGCTGGTTGATGAAGATGCTATTATAACACGGGTGGGACACCCTGTCAATTATTGTCCGATCGGCGGGGTCCAGTCGATGAAAAGCGCGAGCCAAATCATCACGGCGACCATGGCCCCGGATGCGGTCCACAGAAGAGCGTCGATTGCGCGCCTCACTTGACGATGTCCATCTGCACGATGTTCATCTTCTCGATTTCGACGAGGTGCGCCGCGATCCATTCTTCGCCGAGTGCAGCTCGGGCGGCGGCGGTGTCCATCGAGCGCTGCACCACGAACTTGATTTCCACTTGGTAATGCTCGCCCCGGTAGGTGGCTGCCCCGCCCTTGCGGAACGCCTCTTTCAGATGCTTCTCCCGTGCCGTCAGCGCCCGGAGTTGGTCGCGCACTTGGGCCAGCTCGTCCACCATTGCGGTGGTGATCACTTGGGGTTTGTCTATTGTCTTTGCCATGGTCTCAGTCCTCTATCGGTTGGTTGGTGAAGGCTCAATTATAACACGGGTCCGATACTCTGTCAATCCCCCCGTCCCGCGATCCGGTCCGCCACGATTTGGGCGTACCCGGCTATATCCACCCACGAGTCGCGGTAGTTCGGATCGCCGTTCATGATCCGGGCGATCTTGTGCATAATCATTTCCAGCGACTCGCGCTGGTGCGCCTCCAGACGCTCCCACCCGGGCAACGTCCGCACCGCGTCTTTCAGCTCCTGCGCTATGATCCCTTGGGTGCGAAAGTCCCCGTAGGCCGCGCCCCGCTGCGCGATTATCGCCTCCAGCTCAGTCTTCGATTGCTGCATGCGCGAGCCCCCCCTTTCTATACCGCCCCTTCAGTGCATCGTCCGCGCCGGGATAGTTCAGCAGCTCCTGCACGATCTCCTCGGTCGTCTTCCCCTCTTGCAGCCCCCGCATCAGCGCCTCAGTCGTCCCCGATCGCCCGACGAGGCCGGTACCAAACCCGGACCGAATGCCTCGGCTACCCCTGTCCGATGTTTGACCTTCACGCGTGCGGGCTACGTACTCTTTAAGCTTGTCCAAATCCATCGGGTGTGCCACATCCATCAGCTCCTGTTCACCGGGGACGCCCTTAAGGTAGTCGTAATCCGGCAGCGTATGACCCTTCACCGCTTGCATCTCTTTCAACGCCAACAACCCCGTCTTCGCCTCGTCCCCGTAGTAGCCCGCGCCTTGCGGGCTCAGGTGTTTAGCCGTATCGAGGTGGTGACCCGATAACACCGACTCCAGCGCTCGATCGGACGCTTGCGCCGCGCCCCCGGTGGTGATCGGGTCGAACGGGTTCAAATCGTAGCCGTGGCCGGGAAATAGAGGTACATTACCATAGTCCCCATGCGCTATACCGTGCGACATCACGTTGCCCGGTCGCCGCAGCTGGTTTACCCCGGTCAGGATGTCGAGTTTGTTCATATCCCCTCCAGCACGTATCGCGTCCAACATGGCGGCGTACCCGGTTCGCCCCATACCGGCGGGCATATCCATCGTGTCGAGATTGAACGCCATTGGAGTCTCACCATTCTTGCTTGGCAGTCGCTTGAGCTGCGTCAGCTGCGTCAAGTCGTCATCGAGTGCCACCTCCGGCAGGGTATATCCTTTCATATAGATGCGTCCCTGCTCCGTATTGGTGCGCGGGTTCATGAACGTCATCACACCGTCTTTAGGCAATTCTCCTCGACTCAGCCTTTGGAGATCCCTCACCGCGCCCGACGGATTGCCGGTTGGTAGTACCCGGTAGGTGAGCGGATCGCCGGTGGAGCTGAGAAATCGGCCCTCCTTCTGCATCCGAGTCAGCACATCGATTGGCATTTCGCCCGGGCGAATAGCGCGATCGGCGCTCGGGATCGCTTGCGCTCCGCGTCGCTGCGCTAGCATCGCGTGGCCGCGCCCCACGCCCCCCATGAGTTCATGAAAGCTGAGGCTCGAGGGTTTTGGTTTCGGTAGTGGTGGCATCGAGTACCTCGTCGGATTGTTGAAGGGTCATCAGGTGAACATTGATGGTTCGCTGCATCGGCTCCGAGTACCCCCCGGCCAGATTCCACACGAGGGGAACCCCGGCTATACGGGCGGCGAGAAAAATACCCCGATCACGCTGCGCTAGCTCCATCTGCGTCAAGTATCCGGCCCCATAGGGATCCTCCACCCATGCGTCGGCTCCGGCCTGATACATGATTATACCCGGCTTGTGCCGCTCGATCAAGTCCCGCGTCCAACGACTCCATTCGGACGTGCTAAACCCCGATTGCGCCGCACCGATCGTGGGTCGCGTGACGTGCCGCACCCGGTTGGCGAGCTGCAAGTGGTCTATGATGTCCTGCGTCCCGTCCCCGTAGTGCCCGTCCCCGTCGATGATCAGCACACAGCGAGCACCGGCGCGCAGCGCCCGGATGGCTGAGATCATCAGGCCGTTGAACGTGCAGTACCCACCCCCGCCGTTCCACGCAGCGTGGTGGAATCCCTGCGTGGCCGAACACGCGATACCGCCGTGCTCCAGCACGTGGGCGGTCGCTGCCCAATGACCGCCGGTCGTGTACCGCAGCGCCTCGTTCACCTCCGGGTCGCGATTGCCGAACCCATTGTGCGCCTTGCGAGTCATCACCGCACGAACGTACTCCGCGTTGTGAGCGGTCGCCAGCGTCGGGTTGTCGAATCGGGCGAAGTCGCTGTGTGGCTTGCGCCCCGACTGCTCCACGAACTCGGGGATCTTGTTAATGGATATAAACGAGAAGCCGACGTCCTGCGCCGGGTGGTAGAAGATGGGGGTGGTCATGCTATATCTAGTCCTCTGTGTTGGTGGTGGTGGGGGACGAATTATACCACGCGTGGGACACCCTGTCAACCCCCTTCTTGCGCTTCACAGCACTGCGGACGAGTGCCGCCGTGGAGTCGCGCAGGAACGCAGCCATCACCTCGGACCCGCGCTCCTTCTCGGCGCGGAGCATGTCCGCCTCCTCCGCGTTCTCCCGCGTCGTGAATCGGAAGTCGCAGTGCAGACAAATCCGGCGGCGGCGGGTGGTGTTGTTCGAGTTTTGGTAGGTGGTCGAAACGTTCGTCGCTTCCCCGCATTTAACACAATTCATAGCCACCCCCCATCTATACCGATCTCGCGTATCGCCTCCCGCACCCCGGTCCGAATCGAGAGCGCGGGGTATTGGGCCTCGTAGTCGGTCACCATCTGCGCCAATATGTACCGCAGTCCATCGAGCACCTGCCGAGCGTGAGCCCCTACGCCGTTGTCCTGCAAAAAGTAGATCGCCTCGATTTGGTCCGCGAGCTTTACGATCATCTCCACCTCGGTGCCCTTGATCGCCCGGTACGCGCCGCCCATGTCCCGATCCACCGCATCTTCGGCACGCTCCACGATCCCCGGCCCGCCCACCTGCTCCAGTGCCCGTTTGAATGGTGTCGGCATATCCCCGGTACGCACTTCGACGAGATCGTGCGAGAGTGCCCATTGGACCAGTCGCAGCTGGTTCGAGTCGTGCAGCAGCCCCGTCCAGCGGATGCGAGCGGCAATGGATCCGGCGATCACCGCGACGGCAAAAGAGTGTTCGGCCAACGTCTGTTCCCGCGACGTCTGCACGATGTGCCAGCGGCGCACGTGGCATGCCCGCAGTTGTTCGGCTGTAGTGAGTGCCATGCTAGTGTAGTCCTTTTCTATACTGTTTAATAAATACCCCGAACGATTCCCGAGTGTCGCTCGGAAACGCTCGCATCTGCGAGATTTGGTACGCCACCATTTCGAGCGCTGAATTCCACCCGAAGACGTACACCAACTCGGCCTCCTTTACCACGTCGCGCTCGATGAACGTTCGCAGCTCTGCGACCTCCTCGTGCAATCGCTCGATGAGCATTTGTTGGCTTATTATCCCTGACTGGTGCGCCGGGTGCTCCTCGCACCGCTGGCCGAAATCCTTAATATCGTCGTACTTCACGCGTTCTTCTCCTCAAAAGTGCCGTCCAGCCATGCATCCAGCTTCGCATGGAGCCAAGCCCTGTTGCGCTCACCGGCTGTTTGGCCGTTGGTGGTCATCCGTGGGTTTGTCAGCAAACTCCCAAACCCTTTACTGGAAGAAAACTCTATTCGCTCCAACGCTGTCTTGACACCGATAATACCAAGTGCCCCCGACTCAAGTGCCCTCGACTCAAATCCCTCTATTAATACTTCTTCGGTCATGTGTTTTTCTCCTTGAGTTTGGCTGTGGCGAGTCGCGCAGCGTGGTCGACGTTTCGTGCGGTTCTGAATATCTCGGCGTAGTCTTGTGGTGTTAGGTCTGCCCACGGGCGCTGTGGTGCGATACGAACAACCTTTGTTCCATCAGCAAAATATTCAACCACATCTTCCACAGGCTCCTGCGCTGGCTGTGCTTTGTTGTTATCCATTGTTCTTCTCCTCTTCAAGCTTAGCGTTAAACGGATGCTTATGCCAACCGCTTACGTCATCTTTGCTTCTGTACTTGACCCGCACAGTATTACCTGTGACTTGAAAACGCTCTGGCTCAAGGTTGTCTTCCATGTCTAAGATGTCTTTGTTTGTCCACCCACCTTTTGTTATCAATATCATGTGTTCTTCTCCTTGAGTTTGGCTTCGATGGCTTTGAAATAAACATTGATGTTTGATACCAGCGGCTGTGCATCAACTACGGCTTGCATCTCCTCATCAGTCAGCCCTACCCACGGGCGCTTTGCTGCAATACGAACAGTCCTTGTCCCATCAGCAAAATACTCAACCACATCCTCCACAAGTTCCTGTGCTTTGTTGTTATCCATTGTTCTTCTCCTTAACCCAAGTGCAAGCAAAGCACACTTTCATCATCCAGCGCACAAACCAATTTGGTTCTTGCCCTTTAACGGGAATCCAAACAATGCCTCGGTTGCCTTGTGGGGTGTTGCCAAACAAATAGCACTTCCATTCCGAGCGTTCAGGCTCCTGCGCTGGCTCTGTGTGATGTACAAGGTACATCCCGTCCTCGTCAAGAGCCGCTGCCTTCTTTGATTTAAATCCCGTCATGACTTCCACCACGCGAAAGCGAGTATACCAGCCACACCGATCACAAATAGCCAAGTGATCAATTGCGCGAATGTAGCGAATGCCTCGCCCATCGGGTCGTCCAGCCGCCCATCGTTGTAACCGTTGGCGTACGCGTCATTCACCTCCTTTATGCGCTGCTTCCGCACAGGACAGTCAGGACCGTTGGTGCATTTTCCATAGTCACAACATGTCATTCCGCACGCTCCTCATTCTTGTAGGTTCGCAGATGCGCGTTGAGTCGAGCGATACGCACATCGTTGTAGTCCACGATCGATTGCGCGTAGTCCACCGCCGTCTCGGCTTCAAGCTTCTCCATGTGTGCTTGCGCCAGCTCCCGGCTTACCATCTCCAGTGGCGTCGGCTCGCGCAGCCGTTCTTTCACCGTGTCGAATAGTCCCATTCTTTTCATCATCGCATCACCTTCATTCTTCGAATCTGGTCGCTTATCTGGTTCCCAGTCAGCTCCTCGAACAGTTGGAACTCGTACTGCTTGGCTACTTGCTCCAGCATCGCGTTCCATATGCGTCGAATATTATCCCGATTCTCGTCGTCTTCCGAGCCGAGCAGTCTCCCGAACATTTCGTTGTAGAACTTCTCGAACTCCTCTTTAGGTTGGTACATGGCGCATTATCCTCGTGTTTTCATCCACTTGCCAAGATCGGCCCTCGTTGATCTCCATTTTCTCCTCTATCGCCCTATGTACGTCTATACCGTTTTGGTGTGCCACATCCAGCATCAGTATCATTACGTCCCCCAATTCCAGTGCCGATTTGGGGTTACGAGCGTACTCACCCACTTCCTCGTAGAGCTTGAGTAGAATATCCGCCGTCGTGCGCTTCGGAAAGTTATCGTCAGCCCACCGCGTGATCCTATCCTGTAATTGCCGAATGTCGGCACCCCCGCGCTTCTTGTAGGCATTGACTGCACGAACAGCAAGCGCTGCATTCTTGTCGCAGTTCGCGAGCACCCCTCGATAGTGGTGACGGACTTCGAAAGACGCGATGGTAGCGCCGTGCGCGTCGATAATCTGCGCGTTGTCGATCGAGGAGACTTCCCACGGGAGTTCATTCACTTCATCCGTGTGTGTGTGCGATTCTGCCTGTAACATATGCTCTCCAAAGTTGTACTATCTGCTCTTGCGATCTCACCTCGAACACGTCATCGTAGGACGGCCCGAGCCCCACCCACCGCACCACGGCCCCGGTGGCGACGATGCCGTTCACCACGGTGCGCACCTCCACCTCATCGCGGCAATAATTGAGGAAATTAAGGAACACCTCGTTCGCCGAATTGTAGCGAATGGCCTCGTAAATCTGCTTTTTGCTGAACGTGAACACCCGCCTCGGTAGCTTGGTCACTGTGGTCAGCTCGGTGGGCTGGCCCAATTCCTCGAACGAGATTTCGCGCTGGTCATCGTAGCAAGGCCCCGAGTACCCTACCTGCGTGCCCTCGGTGTCGAATCGGTTGGCCACGCGAATAGGGAACGTGCGACAGGTGCCGATGATCTGTATTCGACCATCCAATCCCACCACCGAGCCACCAATGCCGCAGTCGGCCAAGATCTGCCACGCGCTCACATCGCGGGAGGTGGTGTAGGGATAAAACCCGTGGTACATCGAGAGCCCGTAGCCCTGCGCACCCTCGATCAGTATGGAGTTAGCCCGCTCCAACTGCTCCGTGTACTCCTCGGTGGTGCACACGTATTTACTAATCGCGGTCTCGCACGCCCCGGCTATGTTCATATCGTCCGGGTCGCGCCGGATGCGTTGAATCATCGCCGCGCCCACGCCCTTTTTGGTAGACCCAATCTTGGTCATCGGTCCCGCCTCCTCGGCTATATGCCGGTCGGTCGCAATCGCTGCGTGCGGGTGAATGCAAATTCGTACACCCTCCAGTAGGTCCGCGCAGCTTTCGATCTCCGCTACTAGCTGCTCCGGGTTGATTACCGAGCCGGGTCCGAGTAGCACCCGGCGAACGGAAGCGGAGACGATGCCGTTGCCCAAGTGCGTGTGCACGAATTTACGTTTTCCCAGCCTCTCGCTCGTGATATAGGTGTGCCCCGCGTTCGGTGCCCACGCCGTTACTATCGTATCGGGTTGTTTATCCTCGGCGATTTTGCCCACGATCAGCCCCTTGCCGGTGCTGCCGTATTGCAAATCCACTACCATCGTAATTGCTGCCATAATGTGTGTTTATCCTCTATCCTTTTGCTGCATACCAGTCTTCCCCTACGCCCCAGTCGCACGTGATTGGTACACGTAGCCGAATGGGACATTCTACACCATCGAAGGTCGTGTAGATTCGGGCCACCTCTGTCGCTTTATGCGACGAATCACTATCGAGCGATATTCCCACCTCATCGTGCACAGTGAGCAGCAGCCGCCCACAGGCCTCGGCACTGAGGTACTTGTGCAGCTCGATGAGTTTGAGCTTCATGCAGTCCGCGCTGGTCGCTTGGTAGATCAGCCCCGACGCCTTGTGCACGAATTGTCCGCCGGGGAACCGCAGTCGCCGCCCCATGATCGAGTGCACCGAGCCGCGCTCCTTGGCGATGCTGCTCGCCTTCTGCGCCGTGTTGCGCATTCCGGGGTTCGCCGCGTGGTACTTGTCGAATAACGCCAACGCCTCGGGTCCGGCTTTAAGGTAAATGTTATCGTTCGGCCCCTTCTCCTCCGTATACGGAAGTCCGCACTCCTGCGCCAACCGGCCCGAGCCCATGTTGAACGCGAGCCCGAGGTTGATCGATTTGGAAGACGGCCCGCCCGCATACTGAGCGTTGCGGGGAATGCCGGTCATATCCGATACCAGCTGGTGGAAGTCGAGGTCGGGGTTTTGCGCATACGCTTGAAGAATAGCGGGTACCTGACCGTAATGGTTAGCAACACGAAATTCAAACTGGCTCCAGTCCAAACCCAGCCAATTGGCCCCAAAGTCTGGCTTGAATATGGGGCGCACCAACGACTTAATATGTTGATCACGCGAGGGGATCTGTTGTAGAGCCGGGTTTGTGATTGAAAGTCGTCCAGTTCCGGTGCCAGCCTCAGCATCGTTCTTAGTCTGATTGTAATTGCAGTGTATGACGCCATCATGTTGATGCCCCAGTATATGCCCTTTAAGAAATGTATCCCGCGTTTTGAGCGCTTTGCGCAAATCCAGTATCATCGTCGCCGCCGGGTGTTTCATCCGCCGTAAGCAGTCCGCGTTGATTGACGCCTTGCCCCCATCGGTCTTGTCGGCCCGGGTGCCGTCGTTCAAGTACCACTCACCATCCTCGCCGAGCGTCGGCTTGAATAGCTGCACGATCGATCCCGAGGGGTTCGGGTTGACCTCGAAGCCCGCCAGCGTATTCAGACCCCGCTGCAATTCGTCGATGCGCACGGTGAGCCCCCGAACGGCCCGCTCGGCCTGCTGCACGTCCACCCGCACCCCCTGCTCCTCCATGTCCATAATCACCGGCATCAGGTCGCGCTCCAACCGGTGCACCCGGTACAGGTCCTGCCGCTCGATCTCGGGCACCTGCCAATTATACAGTGCCAGCGTTACTACCGCGTCTTGGATCGCATAGCGGGCAACCATCGACTCGGGCGCTCGGCTGATGTTGGGCATCTGCGCGTTCCGTGTTGCGCGACCCCCGAATATCTGCGCCATTTCCGTGTATATCTCCTCCTCTTTCTTCATCCCGCAGTATTTACGGGCGAGGAAGTCCAAGGTGTACACGGGCTCGTGCTCCGAGATCAGCGCGGCCCGCACCATCGTGCAATCGATGCGGTCCAGCGGTATCGCCACCCCGGCCTCGCGCAGGAAGTGCAGGTCGAATTTCAGATTGTGGCCCACCCATATGTCCACCCGGCGCTCGGCGACCAGATCGTTGAGCCACTGGATCACACCCGGGTCGGTGCGCACATCCCAGTAGGCCGAAAAATCGGGAAGCGCGATGGAAACGCCGAACAGCCGGTCCTCCCACCACTTCAACCCCGTGGTCTCGGTATCCACCACCATTACCGGCGCGTGGTCGATTCGGGGGAATGCGGCCATCAGAATGGGATGTCGTCGGACACGATGCCGTCGCTCGCGTAGCTGCGCGGCGTGGACGATTGCGGAGCGTCCTTCGGGTTGACCTTAATGGAGAAGTATTTCTTGCCCTCCATCCGGCTCCCCGGCTTGCCTTCGTTCACCCACGCCGAGAGCCAATAATCGGTGCCCGCCACGTTGAGCGAGCCGGTGAAGTCGGGCTGACTATCCTTCTCTTTACGGTCGTTCCGGGCGAGCATGCCCGAGTTAGTGTTGTCGTATTGTGTTGCCATGGTATCCAGTCCTCTATCGGTTGTTGATGATGGATGCATTATAACATCCGTGCTATCTACCGTCAATCGTCACAGTTTATATCCGTTGTACCCCTCCACTATATCGAGCAGCCGCTTCGATCGAGTCATGCCGACGTAAAACACTCGCACCTCATCATCGGGCCATTTCTCGGCGGTCTGCTGCACCCGCGTTGTCATGTCCGTGAGCAGAATAACCTGATCCGCCTCATGACCTTTTGCAGCATGTATCGTTGAAAGTCTGATGGTCGGCTCCGCTTCAAGGTCCGCATCGCTGTAGAAATCGACGACTCGGCCCGGAATTTGAAGCGCGACCCAAAAGGGAGTCTTCGCCACAACGCCGTAATCGTTGCGCTCAAGAGCTGCCCGAGTGTGCGTCGAGGCAATGGCGAAGATGGAGCCGCGCTCACTATCGGTAACTCGCTCGCCACGGACGATCTTGTTGTACGCCCGGATGGCGGCGGCGTATCGATTTTGGTACATCCCCGGTCGCCCCGATTCGCGAACGTACGGAATGCGGCGCTCGATGAGTTGGTTCTCAACTTCGCGCAGCACTGAATGCGTCCGTCCCAATAGTAGCGTATCGTTCCCATGCCGGATATCAACCGAGTTGATTGAGCCATGTATTTGGACCAATCCCACATCGGGTCGGGGACTGAACTCCTTATCCACCCGGAAAGCGATTCGACGTATGAGGTCTTGAGATCGTGCGTGGACTGCAACAGGTAGTCGATGCGAGTACGAGAGCACATGATGATCACCCTTGTGCTTCTGCGTGAATCGTGCCATACCGTGTGCATCAGCACCGGCCCACGTATAAATCGCTTGATCGTCGTCCCCCGCGATATGGACTTCCTGAGCGCGTCTAACGAGCTTCTCGATGACAACCCACTGAAGAGGTGATAAGTCTTGAGCTTCGTCGACAAATACGACTTCGACATCGTTTCGCATCGCCCCTTTCGCGGCCCGCTCCAGCATGTCGGTGAAGTCGTAGTATCCGTATGTAGATTTCCACTCAGCGTACGCACGTACGAACGCATTAAACTCGGCACGCGTGCCGGGTCGGTCCGAAATGTCGTAGACTTCCGCTGGGTTAGAGAACGTGTTACGTGCGTAGTTGAGTAGGTCAAGGTAAAAGTCTCCGTCCGCCCGTTCCTCATCGTCTTCGGGCGATTTGCCTATGATTGGTATCCCCATCACCGTCGAGAACTCGCGCAGTTTCTGCGCGTCCACCACTTGCGTCTGCCGCAGCGCCATACTGCGAAACGCCATGGCGTGGATAGTGCTCACGTTGTTCGACTTACGGAGCCCGAGCCGAGACAGCGCCTCGCTGGCTGCGGCACGAGTGAAGGAGACGAAAGCGACACGTTCGGCTTGAACGCCCGCCGCCTTCGCCGCCCCCACTCGCCGCAGCAGCTCGGTGGTCTTGCCAGTCCCCGGTGGTCCGTAGATGGCGTGGACCTGCATCAGGACACGTTCTTCACCGCTTGCAATGCCCACAGATGGGCGGTACGCGTGGCCATGATCGCCTGATTGAAATCCGCCTGCACTTGGCCGTCGTGGAACGAATCGCGCAGAACAGTGAGGTAAGCCATCAGCTCCGTGTAGTGCTGATTCACGACCACTTCACGCCTCGACTGCGCTCCCACTACGTACGTCGCGTCTACTGCCATCACCACCGGGATAGCAGTGGCGATCTGAGGCACATCGGAGGGACCTTCCTCGGCTGTCTTGCCAAAAGGCCCATCAGTTATCGGTTTTTTAGTAGCCATTCATTCGCTCCTGATCAATACTCGGTCGGCGCGGCGTCATGCACCTCGCCGTCGTAGTCGTTACTGACTTTAACGCCACCAGTGCGCACGGTTTCGTACAGCTTCTCCGCACGCTGGTACAGCTCCTTGGGGATGAACCCGAGCGCGGCGATGTTGAAATTGAAATACGACTCATTGCGCGCATTGGTCTCGACTGTGGCCGACAGCTTATAAGCGCGACTGAACGAGTCGGTATTGGTCAGGCGCATAAGCGAATTCCAACGCTTGCTCACCTTGATCTTCGACTTGGACATCGATACTACCGCCTCTTGCCAATCCTCCCCGTTACGCACCAGCACGAAATGCTGCGCGGTATCGGCCACTTCCAGCCCGTCTTCGGCCAATTGGGCGATCGCGTCGCGTGCCGCTGCCTCTGTCGCGAATGCACCCCGGAACCCGTTGCTTCCACCGCCACCGAGCTTGCGGTCCTTCCACACTAGGAACTGCTTGGTGTAGTACACCGGAATGACGGTGACCTCTGTTCCGTAGAGCGCACGGGTGACGTTGTTGTACAGCATCCCCTCCTCTGCGCCATCGATGTACGCCGGGTCGCTCTTCTTGCGCACCGGCGACAGCGCCTGAATCAGCTCGATGCGAGGGACGATCATGTCCTCCGTACCGACGTTCTCCGCTCCCCGGTTGCCCTGCTTCATATAGTCGGGCAATGTGTCCGACATCAACTGGAACTCTTCTTTCACTGCTACTTGGTTTTTAGCCATGGTACATGCTCTCCATTAAGGTTAAACAGACGCGCCGAGGCGCATCACTTGGGTATCCGGCGGGTGCCGAATTCTTTACTTGCGAGTAATACTCGCTCGGGTGAATGGGGACACGTTGAGCAACGTCTCCGGCACTTCCTCGCCCGACTTGAACATGTTCTTCACCGTCGCCTTAAGCGTCGATGGGTTAATCGTCTCTTGCAGCAGATCGGAGCGCCCGTTATCCCGGAGCCACTCGTAGAATTGCGATTTACTGTCGGCCTTAATGCTCACGTGCATGTCGGCGGTCAGGTTCACTCGGCCAACGCTGGCGACATTGATGTTCTTCACATCGTCATCCTCCATCTTGGTCGGGATCTTTGTGATGCGCAGGAAGTCGAACCGCTTGTTCACCTCTTTGAGCTGCTCCTCTAGCACCTCCTTCTGCTTCTGCACCGCATCCATCGCGATGACCAGCTCCACCAACGTGAGCGAGTCGTACTCGCCGAATTCCAATACTTGATCAGTAGACACCCATTACTCCTTTTACTCCGATGCGAATCGCGGTGTAGATGCGATCGCGGTTATTCCACTTCAACACATTGAACGTGTCGCTCTTCTCACGAGCGATTGCGAACACCAATCCCGAAATAATCGGGGAACCACTCGGAGCGATGAAGTCGGTCGCGGGGTTGTAGTCCGTGAAGCGGTCGCGGATGAGCCCCACGAGCTTCTGATTATGAAGCGACTCGGGCACATTCGACACCTCGCTAGTGGAAAGGAACACAGGGTCTCCGAACCGCTCCACGTCGGCGTAATTCGCTGTTGTGACCTCTTGCGTCACATACACTTTGGATTTTTTCATACTGCCTCTATATCCTTGATCGCTATAACCTCCATTATACCCTACCCCAGCTCGCCTAGTAATATACTCTCGTTTCTACTATCGATGCTCGAGCGCACGAACTCGCTCACGTCCTTTTTCTCGATCAGTGCCCCCGCTACAACCGCGTCCACCGTACCCTCGGCGACTAGATCGATGTAGGTCACCGATTTTGTCTGCCCCATCCGGTGCGCCCGGTCCTCCGACTGCTGCCGGTCGGTGAATGAGAACGAATTGGAGTAGTACACCACCAACTCGGCGCGAATCATGTTAAGTCCCACACCCCCCGTAGCGGCGTTACCCACGATGAACCGCGCTTTGCCGGTCTCGAACAGTTCTTTCACGTTTCGGTGCCGGTCCTCCTCGGAGATCGCACCGTAGATTTCCACTACTGCCGACCGCCCGTAGCGTTCGCGCAACGCTTCGCAAACCATTTCAATCTCGGGTATAAATCGGCACCAGACGATAGTGCTGCACTCGTTCTCCTCGGCGATCGCTAGTAGCTCCTCGACTTTCGGGTTCTTTCCTGCAATGCGATTACGCGTGAACTTACTCGGGTTGTAGAGGTCGGGGTTTCGCTCGAACGTGATGATGCCCCCAGCGATTTCTTGTAGTCGGAGCATTCGCTCGAGCACGGTCTTGACTGTAATGCCTTGGTCTCCAGATACTGCTTGGTCACGTTTAGCAATCTCTTTGTATAGTCGTTTTTGTTCATCATTCATCAGCACCGTTCGAGTTTGGTACACTTTGGGTGGAAGCTCCGTCAGCACCTCCGATTTACGCACTTGATAGACGAATGGGGCGATTAGCTCAACCAGCTCCTCCATGTGTTGATATCCCACGATCTGCTTCCCCTCAAACCCGCCCATCACCGCGTAGCGGTTGCGGAACGAGTAGAAATCGCCGATACCGATAATGTTCGGGTCTAAGAATTCGAACTGCATGAACACGTCCATCGGACCGTTGGCCACCGGAGTGCCGGTCATGATCACTTTGTAATTCGCTGACAATCCGAGTCGCACGCAATTCCTGCTCCTCACCGCTGAATGCGTCTTGATCATGTGCGCTTCATCCACCACCATACCGACGCGAGTGCTGCAATCGACGAACTTCTGTGCAAGATTGACCGCGTTCCCGGCAGCGAGCGACTCAGTGCCCACTATTAGGATTTTCAAGCGCCCATCTACCGCCGTGTTCCACTGTTCGAACGCCTTCGCTTTTGTCGTGTCCAGCGCCATCGTGTCGCATTCAACGGGGCTATGAATGCGGATTTCGTCCATCCAGTTCTTCTTCGTACTCAGCTTTGTTACCACTAGTACCCGATCTATATCGGTGTTGATAAAATACGCGGAGAACAGGTCGAGCAGCGTTTTCGTTTTACCCGTTCCCATGTCCATGTAGTACGCGAATGTACGCTTCTCCCACGCCTTATCCAGCCCTTTGCGCTGGTACTCCCGGGGTTCGGTCTTGAACCGGTACAGCGGCGGGAACGCGGCTACTGGTAGTGATCGTGTTCGCTCGATAGTCTCCTGCGCCACCTTTTGAGCTTGAGCTGCAAAAGAGTCAGCGCTAAAATGGGACAGCAGATACTCGCTATTAGCGCGTAAAGCAGGAGCAGTCCACACCCGACGACGAGAGTCCCAGCGCCGATTAGGAAGGCCGCGCACCTTCTCGACCATCCAAACCGGGGTGGTGATGATAAATCGACTAGTTCGGGTATCATACTCGATGCTTACTTTAGAATTCGGATTTAAATCGGGGTTCATCTATTCGTACCTCATGTTCATCGGTGATGGGGGCATACCAGACGTTCACGGGCTTGCCGCCCGGTATTCGCATCTTGTCGTGGCTCGCGCCGCAGTCGCGCCGCAACGAGGTCCAAAGGTCCATGCCGGTCATCACCTCTGCCTTATTGCGCTTAAGGAATTCCGAGAACGCCGTACCCCGGAACACGATGCAGCGCACGCCGTCCACCACCTGCACCACCGGGATGTTGCGCGAGAGCGCCTTGCGGTCTTCGGTGCTAGTGCCATCGGAGGTGAGATCCGCCTTCTGCACGAACTCGTTGAATTTTGCCATGATGATTCCCGATGCGCTCGCCTCCTTCGGCACCTCGATCGTGCGCAGCGTCGGAATCAGCGGGTCCAGCACCCGTCGCCGCCACGCGTCCTGCGACATCTTCGGTATGTTGATCTTCATCTGCTCGAATATCAGCGTCCCCATCATCGCCGGGTCGCGGAGTATAATGGTCGGAATGTTCATAATCAACTTGCCGTTGACGTGAATACCCCAGCGGGGAGGCTCCGAGAGGTACTCAATCAGCTCGGTGAACTGCGGTAGGCTGTCGTGCGCATCCAGATCGCGACTCTCCTCGGTCGATATGCCGAATTCGCGGGTGACGCACACCTTACGATCGCAGAGCGATTTACACGGTTCCTCGCCACACTTGTACAGATAATCCCGCCGGGACGCCGAGCGAATCACCTTCTTCGCCTCCGCTGGCCCCAGCGGCTTGTCGAACATCGTCTGGTTCAGCGCCATCGCATCATCGAAGAACGTTTCGGGCCGAGCGCGTTTTAAGTAGACCACCACGTTGTACATCGAGTCGTTGCGCGATCCCGATTCGACGCCCGTGTGGATCATCTTCTGTATGCATGGCGGCGCTTCTAGATGCTCCCGGTGCGCGATCTCCTCCAGCTGCGCCACCGTCACCCGCTTCGATTGGGCGTAGCTGACGAACAGCTCGAACGACAGCCGAACACCCTCCGCGTCCAGCGCATACCGCACCGTGTCGTCCTGCCGGAAGTAGCACAGGTTGATCCAGTTGCCCAGCGACTTTTCCCCGCTGCTCGTCACCAGCGAATCCTGCTTGGGAAATATATCCACGTGGTTCGGGATCTGGAGCATGTCGCGCCACGAGTTGAGCAGTCGAATAACGAGTTTGGCCGGAAGGTATTCCTGCCCGAACAGGTACAGGTGTGCCCCACCGCTCTTGCTGCGCGTCACCACCAGCGGTAGCCGGTAGTGCTCGATTTTCTTCACCAGCGCGGGCAGATCCACATCGGAGCCGTCCGCGCCTTTGCCGTGGTTGTCCACGTCAATGCAGCCGAACAGCACCGTGCCGCCGTCGGTGATCGGCACGATGCCGAGCCCCATACGGCCACCCAAATGGTCCGCGTAGTGGTGCAGCGCCACCTCGCTCTTCTCGGTTGACATGCCGCCGTTGGCCGGGTTCCACTGACCGAACGAGCGGAGATTGCCGGAGAACAGATTCGCAAAGTCTTGGGCCAGACTTGTCATAATTTAACCTCGCTATACGTCTATATATTGACACCACCACCGTGGGCTGATAGAATTATACCATAGCACACACGGGACATCAATCCCCGCCATTGTTCCACCGTTCCACCACAATGGAACACAGATGGAACGCCCCTTCCCATTCGAACGACAGGCCCCCTGTTCCATCGTTACACGCGCACGCGGGGGTCATTAATTCGCGATTCGTAACCTGACATATAATATGTAGATGGAACAGATGGAACAATGGAACACGTCGTTCGTCTTCGAATGGAAGAGGACCTTCGGAGCGTTCCAGACGCCGTACCATCTTATGGAACGGTTAGAGCTCTCCCGGGGTTCTCTCGTGTATGCGCATGTAAGCTTCGTGTAAGCTTGCCCGACGAGAGCCCCTCGGAGGCCCTAAGACGGGTGTGGAGCTACCCTAGTAGCTACTGCTGCATTCCGGCGGCTTCTTGGGGCTGCGGCGCGGGCGCTGCTGGCATTCCCGGGGCTAGCGTATCCTCGGGGTACTGATCCGGGGTGCCGCGACCACCGGCGAGGCCACCGGCGACAGCCGAACCGACGTTGGTCGCCCCCGACGCTTTAAGCAGCATCTGCTCCTGCGCTTTGAGGCTTTGCATGATGCTATCCATCACTGGGTCGATCCCGGCGGTCGGGGTGAGGAGCTTCTCCTGCAGCGGTTTGGCCACCCGGGGACTGAATCCGGCCAGTCGAGGCGCGGCGGCTTGTGCCGCTTCGATCACCGCACCCAGCGGGTTGCCCTGTGCTAGTCGGGTGGCCGCACCCACGCCCGAAGCGCCGGAGTCCAGATCCGCATCCTGCGCCGTTTTGCGGAACGCGGTTTTCTCGGTGGTGAGCATCCGCTGTTCGTCGACTAGACGTCGTGTAAATTCGTCGAATGCATTATCATCCCGGAACGCGCGTCGTAGCTTCTGCTCCATATCTTTGCCCAACACCGTCTTCAGCGGGTCCGCGCTTGGACCGGCGATACGCAGCCGTTCTTGCATCGTCTGCGCTATCCCTGCCCGGAAAGCGTCATACTCGGACGGGCTGTTCTTGAACCGGTCGATGAGCTTGCGCATGTCCATCTCGGGCAGTTGGTAAATCCGGCGACCTTCTTCCATCGCGGTCAGCATCTCCGAGTCCCCGGCGTACGCCATGCGTGCGGTCTTATACTCCGGCGCGGCCTTCTCCATATCCTTCAGCAGTCGCTCCTTCATGCCTATTAGCACTCCGGCTTGCCCCCCCTTGCCTTGGCGCATCGCCTCCGAGATCATGTCGTCCAGCGCGATTTTGGTTTCGTGCAGCCCCTTCAGCGTGTTCTTCGGGTCTGTGATATCTAGGTCGGCGTCGGCCATCCGCTTGGCCCCTATCTTCATCGCCTCCTTGAACGACGGCAGATTCCGCAGCTTCTCGATATCCGGTGCGGTTTGCGATGTGAATTGTGCACCCGAATCCCATGCTGCCTGATAAAGCGAGCTCGCGTCACTGGAGCGCTTCTTCATCAGGTCCTGCACATCAGTGTAGAAATCTTTCGAGCCCGACATCAGCGTACGCAGATCTTCGCTCACCCGAGGAATTCGCTCCATCTCGCGGGTGGACAGCAGGTCTTTCGCCTCGCGTCTCGCCGGTCCCGGGGCGGCGGTGGCGGCGCGCAGCAGCTTCGCCGTGTTCTCGCCGAGGTCCGCCAGCGTGATCTCGCCCCTCGCTGCCGCTTGCATCTTCGCGAGCGCTTGGTCCGGCGTCATCCCGTCCTTCTCGAGCGCTTTCACGATCACCACATCGGCCATCTTGTTCGCGTCGCCGAACCCGAGCGCCGATTTGAGCCTTCTGTAGGCGGGCATCACTATGTACTTCCCAGTCAGCCCCAGCGCCCCGGTGGTAGCGGCACCCGCTGCGCCGCCCCGAAGGGCTTCAGCGGGGAGCTCGGACATCGGCTTCTCGCTCGTCCCCACCGCAGTGGTCGCGCCCGATGCCGCGCCATAGCCCATCATTCGGGCCAGCGAGGGGGCCGAACCGGCCAAATATCCGGCGATTTTGGGTCCTACCGCCCGGGTAACAGCCGGAATCGCGCCAGCGCCGCCGGTGAGCAGTGCGGGGGCGAGCCCACCCACGACTTCGGCGGTTGTGGACATCACCGGGTGCTCCTCGGCGTACTGGCGTTGCGCTTCCCGCTCGGCCTTCACATAGTCTTCGTACGATCCCTTGCCACCCATCGCCCGCATTCGAGCGATCGCCTCATCCGAGAACCCCATGGTCAGCCCTTGGAGCGCGGCACCACCTGCGCCCGTGAACATCGGCTCGGGCCGGGGGCCGGTCGGCGCGGGAGGTACCGCCCCGGGCTCGGTAGTGGGCGCAGCGCCGCCGGTCTTGCTCATCTCGAACTTTCGGATTTGCGCCTCGTTCATCGACTCCGGGAATTCGTAGATGACGCCGTTGATGATTCGTTCTTTGGTCATTATTGCCTTTCCTGTCCATCAGCGCCGACGCGCACCCGAGGCATAGTGAAATACTGTTGGTAGGTCATCCGGGATGGATTCAGCACCACCCGCCCCTTTGGATCGCGGGTAGTAATCGGATTCGCATCCAAGTATTTGCGCCATTGGGCCTGCGATTCCGGTCCGATGTGGCCGTTGATCGCCGCATAGTTGCTGATGTACGAATTGAAGTCCCGATCGCGTTCACGTTGGGCGAGTGCGTACTCGATGATGGTCTTGTTCGTTACCGGCTCTTTATCGGAGCTGAATGTTCCGAGCTGCATCATTTTCACATCGAGGTTCGACACGTTGGAATCGCCCGGAATGCGGTTCTGCTTCGCGGCCAGCGCGGCCAGCGAGTCGAATTCGTTGATCTTGGCACGATCGCCCGATAGAACCTTCGCCACTCCACCCACGCCGGGGATACCATAGGTTACGCCGGTGCTGATTTCGGAGTTCAACGACAGTGCGCGTTTCAAATTGGAGATGTCGTCGTCCAACCCCGACATGAATGGGCCGACCTTATCCCGTATGTACTTATCCGCTTCCGCTTGATCCGCTTTGCGTTTCGCCGCCGCTTCAATTTTGTTCATCCCCGCGTATCGGTCGGTCGTAGCTATTGGCACCCCGACCTCGGCGGCTTTCGCCGCGATTGCCCCGACGTTCTGGGTTCGCAAGTGCTCGTCGATCTCCTGCCTTACCCGCTTGGTCTGCGTCTGGCTCGCCTCGATCGTGGTCGATTTCTGCTGCTGGTCTAGCCGGATGTTCTCCGCCACGATCTTCTGCGCCCGAGCCAGATCTTTCGGATTGAGCGCGTTGCCACCGAACGAATCCAGTGCTTTGGCCACATCGGGCGCGTCTTTCTTGAACACTTCGACCTGCAGCGCTTGCTGCGCTTTTTCGAGATCGAGCGGCTTAGTCAGGTCTAGATTCAGACGCGTCGCGATGTCGTTCAGTGGTCGATTCTTCTCGAACGCTTCGAATCTCGTCGCGAATGTAGGGTCGGTAAGCGAGAGTCCAGAACGTGCCGAGAACGTCTTCATCTCGGGCGTCGCTTTATCCCCGGCCATTATCTCTTTGATACGTTTTATCCCCGGCTCCGATCGTGGGTCGATGCCCTCCGATAGCACCTGCTTCTGGTACGCCGTCATCTGCGGCGTAAGCTTCGAGACCACATTGAGACCGAGTTTGGCCGCACTCTCCGTGTCCAGCATTCCTTGGCGCGACAGCTCGTACCGCATTTTGGCCACATCCCGCAGTTGCGCTTCTTCGGTTTGTTGTGCCTCGGCGTATTTGCCGGTAGCGCTGGCCAACGATTCGCCGAACGAGCCGGTGCGGGTGGGGGCGAGGAAGCCCTGCGCCAGCGCCAGCATCGAGGGGTCGGGTCCAGTACGCCGATCGGTGAGCGCCTTCACCATTGCATCGCGGGCCGCATCCACTTGCGCTTTCGCGTCCTTGTACTCCTGCGTATCCGCCCCCAACGCCTGTCGCCCAAGAGCGGAGAGCGAAACGCTGCCGACCTTTTCCGGGTCAATCCGGAGCATTTTAGCCAGCAGCGGGCTATATGCGTCGTTCGTGGTTTCTTCGGTCATGGTTATTGTTCCTCTTCGAGCATCCGACGAATGTTCGCGGCTTCTTCCTCGTCCGCTATCCGTTTACGCTCCGCTTCTTCTTCCGCTAGAATTCGATCGATTTCGGATGTGTCGTCGGGTGGTGGTGCTTCCACCTCCGGAGCCTGCGGACGCCAGATCTCGATACCGCTCTTGTCGTAGATCGCACCGGTCGACTGATCGGTATAGGTCCCGTCCTCGTTCGGGGTCATGCCGTACACCCTGCTACCAGCCATCTTGGACATATCAGTAGTGCTCGAAGTCGATCCAGCCACACCGGGGATCGTATCTTTAGCGCCGGATATAGCCCCGAGAATGCCTTTGGATGCCACATCCGCGTAGGCTTTCTCTCCCAACACTGATTTAAGCACATTCCCCACCGCGCTTGGCGAGCCGCCAGCACCCGAGGAGAACAGGGTACCGAGTCCCGCGATCTGCGAGAGCGGTGAGTTCGCATAAGCACCGGGCACAGGTGCGTTGGCGGTTTGCGATACAGTAGTCGGGACTTTTAAGTTCGTGAATATATTCGCCGCATTGGTCGCCTGTGTCAACGGCGCATTCAGCTTCGCTTGCTCGAGCTTTTGCTGCTGCTCCCCAGCGCCGAAGACGGCTTCCGTTCCTTTAAGTCCCAGCGTCTGCGCCGTAGTACCCAGCGCTCCGCTGGTCTGCGCCTCTTGCAACGCATTCGAGTAGTCGGTGCCGGTGAGTGTTCCCATCAGCTGGCCCGCTTGCAATTGCCGCGCTTTATCGGCTTGCGCCGCAGCTAGCGCGGACGTGTAGCCACTACTGAGTGCCTTGGACTGCGCCCCACTGATGTCGCTCAGTGCGCCCCGCAGCGTCTGTCCCATGATCTCTTCGCCCCGCTTGGACCCAAAATCACCGGTGGATACGGAACGTGCATTGGCGACGGGTCGCAGTGTATCTCGAATATTTTGGTACCCGAGTCGCCCGATTTCGTTCACCACCTGCTGCTGGTAAGGGTCCATGTACTGCCCCACGGCGCTCGGTGCGGTCTCTGCAGCCGATGTGGCGTAAGGACTCGCAGCCGATACCGCCGAGAGCCCAGCGGTCTTCCCGAGCGCCGATTCGGCGGTCTGCATATAAGGCTGGTACGCAGTCGCCGCCGTCGGTGTCGCCCCTATCGCCGCTGTTTGGAGCGGGGAGAAGCCCGCCACTGCTTGCTCGGGCGTACGCGCTAGGGCTTGGGTGCCGGTTTGCGCAAGGTCCGACAAGTACGAGTTATACCACGACGGGCCGCTAGTGACGTCCGTTTTAGTCGTAGTAATATTTGGCAGTGCACTGCCTTGGAACATATCACCCATTATGCAACACCTTTCATATATTCCAGCGGCGACTTAGCCTTTGGAGGGATACCTTTTATCGAAGCCGTTCTTTTATGCTTACGAATGTTTTCGCGCCATTTATCCAAGATCTCCGCCCCACGTTTATTTGACCCATCACCCAACGACGCCACGATCTCGGCGTCGAACACATACTCTCCGTCCGCGAGTTTAGCGTCTATGAGGTCATCCTGTCCACCCCCCGCCCCTTGCACGTAGTGTGACCCTTTATGCGGCACATCTCCACCCCGGGCGGCCATGAGGGGGGACGTCATCACCCCACCCCCGCTGGCGTAGGGCGTATCGGGCAGCGCGGGATTTTTGTACGGCTGCATAATCGAGCTGTAGCTCGGCTCGTACCCGTAGGAGTAGTAGTTCGCTTCCGGCTGCAAGGACATTTCTTCCTCTCTGCGCGGAGCGGCGGCGGCGGCTAGTGGTGATGTGGAGTACATATCTTCGGACCCTTCTTGTCCGGTTATTACGTGTTCAGTAGCCGAAAGTGGGTCGATGAATACCGAGGGACGCCCAAGGCCACCTACCCAACTGCCCGGCATTTTACCAAGCGTCGAACCTTGCGCCGTTTCGCTAGCGCTTTTTAGCGCTGAGGATGGCGCGGACGCACTGGGAGAGGTGGCTGAGGTAGGGGCACTTGATGAGGTCGATGGTTTTTGGGTCGGCGCTGTGAATGTCGGCGTATTCCCGGGAGTGTCAACCATTCGGAACGTCGGGATGTTCGCACCGGGCACGTTCTTGTATTTAGTGCTGGCGCTAGTTCCCGCAGTATCCGATCCGAATTCGTAGCCCGACGCTTTGGTGTTGAGCTGCCCGTTATCTACCATTTTGGTTACATCTTCTTCGCTCAACGCGTAGGAGTCACCATTCTCGTTCATCCCAATGCCCGTGCCGTCATCGTAGATATATATGCGGTCCGACCCGGAGGTCTGCCACCCAACGGGAAATCCACCACGCTCTTCTAGCGCTTTGCGGGTCGCTTCACTCAGCTCGCCGAAATTCTCGGGCTCTTCCCCACCGAAGCTCTGGATGGGGTAGTCCGAGAAATCGGGTTTAACATCGAATGGGGCGAGCTCCGGGCGGTAGTCAACGTACGAATCATTGCCGGTGTAGATGCCCATATACACGCCCAATCGGGTGTACATGTGGTAGCTGCCGTCGGGGTTCGGGATACGGAAGTTACCATCGCCGCTCTGGTAATTCACCAGATCTTTCGGCGACATGGCCTCTTTAGGTCCTAGGCCTTCTACATCCGGCGCGACGCCGGTGACCCACGCGTTGGCATTAGCATCATAAAACGTCTTTCCGGCTCCGGATGCTTGGTCAGCCATCACCTCGTCCATCGTAGCCAGTCGAGTACCGGGCGGTGCGAAGTAATCCTCGGATCCGGGTTGGCCCCCGAACATTACCTCGCCGATATCGCGACTTAGAGCGGGCTTCTCGGTCGATTCCACGTTGCGGCCCACCGCCGTTTTGGCGTATTCATCAGCAAATGCACTGGCTTCTTCCGGTGTTTTGCCTTGGTCGAGCGCATATCTGTACGCCCGATCCTGTGCGCTGTAGTATCCGGGGTCAGTGGAGCCGAGCACATTCTTGTACTCTCCCAGCGCTGCTACGGACCCCAGCTCCGAGGTACGCGCACCAGTGAGTTGCGCCAGATTATCAATGCTGTCCGGATTAAGATTGTACTTGGCTGCGAACGCTTTCGCTTCTTGCGCTGTGGTTCCCAGTGGGTCTGCGTATTGATCCAACTCCCCAAGCACCTCAGTCTCGGTGCGCTGCTGAATATAGTCATCCAGCTCTTCGCGAGTGGGGTCGGGGATGCCTTGCGATAAATATTGCGCTCGGGCTTCCGCTTCGGTTACCGCCCGAGGATCGGCGTATGCGGAGACTTCGCGTGCCGCGTCGACTTCAGCCTTATTACCGACGTATTGCTTCAGCTCTTGATCCGACGGCACATATCCTTCGGTCTTGAAGAATTCGAGCGCTTCATCGCTCATCGTCGCCAGCGGATCGTACCGGGCCCTGAGCGCGGCTAACGTTTCGGTTTCATTCCGATTTCCGAGGTACTCGTTTATCTGCTCTTGTAGCGGCGTGTAGCCCTCTTTTGCAAACGCTTCACCAGCTTCACTGGAGGTCACGGCCAGTGGATCGAACGACTCCCCAATCTTCTGCCCGGTTTCGGCCTCGATATTCATACCCACGTACCGATTCAGCTCTTCCTCGGTCGGCGTGTACCCTTGGGTTTGGAAGTATTGCCGCGCTTCCTCCTTCGACGTTTCGTACGGATCTACCGCTTTGGCGGTCTCCGTATCCACATATTTCTGGAATTCGTTGACCTGAGTATCTAACGTTGACGACGCGTCTTTCAACGTCGCTAGCGCCGCGTTGTAGGTCTCACTCGTCGTCTTTACGCTGCTGTTCGCACTTTCAAATTCCGCTTTCGCGCTTTCGATTTTATCTTTATTCGCATTGTAGTATGTATTGAGGTCTTCGACCGCCGCATTAGCTTGAGCCGCCGCCGCATTCACCTCACCCACTGCTGCGTTAGCGCCCTCATTATCGCCCGCATCCACCAAGCTTTGCCACACCGCTTTCTTAGTATTGAAATCCGCTACTAGCGCCTCCTGCTTCTCGTACTTCTCGCGCAGCGGAGTATTGAGGTTGTTGTACGTAGTGATCGCGTTGGCTTCTCGGGTACTCGCCGCGAGCATCGATTTTTCTTGTGCTTGCGCTGTAGTATACGCATTCTGTGCGCTCTTCGTGTACTGCTTCAGATTCTTATTCGCGTCCGATGCGACGATCTGCGTCATCGACTGCACAAGCGATTGTTCCAGTGCTTTCGACACATCTCGGCCTTGTATCGTCGCGCTCATGCTGTAGTTAAACGCATTCGACACAAGCGTTACCGCCGACTTATTATTCGGGTCTGCGAAGAACGCTCGAGTGGTGTCGTTCGAATTAATCGCGGAGCCAAGTATGTTCGCGCTTTGGAGTGCCGAGGCCACTACGGCTGTGCCTACATCTTTGCCGGTCACCGCTGCGACTGTAGCACTTGAAATCGCGTTACGAGCAAATTCGGGCAGGTTCGAGAAGCCCTCGACACTGCCAAGCATCAATGGCACACCCGCCGCAAGCCCGGTTAGAGCCGCAGTTTTAAGATCGCGCCCGGTAATCGCCGCAGCAGTGACATTTTTAGCCACATTAGTCGAAATAATCGTTGCCACCGGACTTCCAGTGATTGCCCCCACCTCCGCTCCGACTACGTTACCGACGTATGCACCCACATAAGAGCTAGCGCCGCCGAGAACGGCGGCTTTAAGTATGTCGCTGGGTTTCCCCCCTTGAAGTGCAGCGGCAGTACCGGAGATCGCAGCAGCGCCGACAGCAGTGGCGACAGCAGTGGATACGACTACATCGGCGGCAATAGTGGTGATAATCGCCGCGCCGACCGTCTCTGCGCCGACTAGCGTTATAAGTGCTACGACTGCTGCTGGCATATTAGAACGTCAGGTAGTATGCGGTGGTAGTAGCGTTCGTTCCCGGTTGCAACACTTCTTTAGTCTTGAAAGGCAACCGGGTGCGTTTAGCTACCACCGCGAATTTGGGGTCATCGGCGTACGTGTACGCTGTTCGCACTCCGATGTTCTTGAGGTATCTGGCGAGCTGAACGAAGTTACGAGCCAGCGATACCGAGTCTTCTTTGGTGGTCATGGTGTGCACCTCAACCAGCCCTTTGCCTTTTACTATCACTAGGAACACCGTGTTGCCCAAGTGCACGAGCTTCACACCTTTATCTTTGGTGATCCGCGCAAGTCCATCCATCATCTTCTTGGCTTGATCTTCCGATGCGGCTTCCTGCAAAAAGTAGTCGTAGCATATACGATTCACTTCTTTAATTTCGTCCGAAGATGTGTCTGCGGTCATCGCCATCATGCACCTACTGCTGGATTTACGGCATTGACTACAGCTTCTGCCCAGTCGAACCAATAGTCGAAATTATACGGGTCCGGGATCGCTTCGTTCGACAGCGTGTCAATACCCTTGAATCCCGCCGCCCACCCCTGCCAGTTTTCCTCTACGCTTGGGATTTCGAGTTCTTGAGTCGCATACAACTCGCACATCAGACTGGCCCAAGAGTCCCATGAGTGGAAGCGAGGATCGTAGACGAGAGCGACGTTCATTAGTATGGCCTCACGTCGCCGAAATCGGCGTTGAGCAGTAGGCGACCGAGCTGGTAATCGCCGCCTTGCACGTTACTGCGGAATCGGAGCCGAAGCTCGCGACGCTGCTCGCGGAGGTCGATCCGACCGGTGGTTTGGTCGAAGAAGTATGGCCCAGTGACGATATCCTCAGATTGCGCGAAGGGACGACCGTAGATGTACAGTTCCATCTCGCCACTCATGATGAAATCAGGTTCCAAGCGTTCGATATGCAGCCCCACATTGTCGCCGACTCCCGTGGGTTGGGATGGGCCACCCGAGACCCACCCGAGATCATTGGTTTCAAAGTAACTTTCGATCGCGTTTTGAATGTCGCCGATGATCGCATCGGTTCCGAATTCATGTTGCCACAGGTTGATGCGGTCCACAGGGGTACTAAACGTTAGCGTCTCCGTCGCTGTCGCTGTCGCCGCTTGAGACAGTGTAATGATCTGCGTCCAGATCGCGGTGATTGGCACCGAGAATCCGCTACCAGTACCGCCAATACTCGCCGCCGCCGCGCTGAGCACACCGCCGATAATGTAGGCAGCCCCTAAACTCGTGATGGTGACTGTGGTAACTGTGCCGCCCGCTACTACTATGGTGGCCGCAGCCCCGTGTCCGGTTCCACCCGTGAGCGCCACCCCGGTGTAGGTTCCGTTGGTGTAGAGCGTGCCACCGGTTATCGCTCCGAGCGTCTTGATCCCACTGGATGTTATACCGGTCACGACAGTGCCGCTCGGGATACTGGTTCCGGTCACGACTTGACTCAGCTCCACATCGCCGTTGTACGTGTCACTGGTCAGGATGTTACTGCCTGAGGTCAGCGCATAACTAGCTGAGAACACGACTTCCGACTCGATCACATCCCATCCGGCATTCACTGGGTATGGGAACACTTGGGAGAAATATCCAGCCGAACGCCTAGCACCGTTCGCTTCCCCGGCGTCGTACCAAGTGCCTTCCCGCACGTTGTAAATAATCGCGTCCGTGCATTCAGTGGCGTCGCCCCGAGGGTAGAACCACCATATCTCTCCGAATCGCGGCACTTTGGACACCCACACCTTCTGGCGCTGCGCGTAGTTGAGGTTATCGAAGAAGTAATTCTGGTTCATGTTGTTCGGAATCTCTTTGGCCACACCATTATACAACATGAACCGATCGACAGCACACCAGTAATATATCCCGTCGTACTCAATCGCGGACTGGCTCGAGAGTATCGATGTTTGGCTCGTTATAATATCGTAGCGCCAGAATTGTGGCGGCGTGCCTTGGCCCCCTATATAGGACACCCGGACCAGCGAATCAATCGACCAGAACAGCCCAGAAGGCGCGTTCGATCCACCCCTAACCGGGAGAGCTTGCACGATCTTGCCAGTGGCCACGTTCGTTTCGTTCGCATCGGCGCTCACCCAATCATCGGGATCACCCGCAGCGCTGTTGCGAATCAGACCATCATTGCCATATACGAATATGTACGGATGCAATACGACGACACCACCCGATACGTCGACCTCGTTGTCTATAGTCAGGGTCGAAGCGCCGGAGATCGTGGCGGCGTTCGAAATCGTAAAACTTGTGGCGTTCACCACGCTCGCCACCGTTGTGTTCGCCGGTATGCCCGTCCCGGTCACGACTTGCCCCACCCCGATCAAGTCGGTGTTGGCTACGGTGACGGTGACGGAGGTGGCGAGTGTGGCAGCAATGGTGAAAATGCCGATTGGGTTAAGCGTTGACCCCGATATGCTCCCGATAAGCACCGGAGTGTTCGTGGTGCTATCGATCGCGGCGAGATTTTGACCCGGGTGGGCCACGACCGTATTATCCACGCCTTCGCGATTATAAAACCCGTCGAATTGCCACAGATTAAGTGCGCTCGCTGTAAAGCTGTTGAGTGTGAATACGGTGGCTCCCGCCCCGATACCATTTTCATCGATCACTATCGTTTGCAACCCATCACTGTGCCCGCTAAAGATGGAGGTGAAGTTGTCCTGCGCATTTATCCAGATGCCGCGAGACGGACCAATTAAGTCGGCACTAATCTGCTTATACCCCCGGATTTTACGCGGACGACCACGTTGAAATCGTACCCACCGACCGTCAGTGTAGAAGTCCATGTCGAACACCGTACCATCCCGTTGTATACCGGGTTTAGTATCGAGAGCGAAGACTTTCATCGTCATGTAAACACGCCCCCGGAGATGCCGCCGGAGAATGTGCCGGTCCCGGCGTAGGTCAGGCCGGTGGCGGTTAGTGTTAAGCGCAACACGCCGAGGATGGAGACGTTCCACTGCCCACTACCGGCTCGGTACATACCGGTGGTGGGTTCGTTGCCGTAGTACAATGCGGGACTCGAGACGCTGCCATCAATGAGGCCGATAGATACGGCACCGGCGAGCACGGTGTTGGCATTGAGGATGTTGACGGAATCGCAGACCAGCGTGGCCTGTTGATTCGATGCAATCGAAGCGGTTGAAGCGCCCGAAACCCCGGTGGAGATCGTTACGGTGTAGTTGGCCACCGTACCATCGGTCGCGTTTTGCACATAGTACACTTGGATCGTCTGCGGTACGATGATCGTTACATTCCCGGTGAGCGTGCCAGTAAACTTCAGAATCACGTTTGTGGCTTCGGACGACGTTAACGTGTACGAGCCGCTGGTCACCGCTTTGGTGAGCTGCGTGAAGTTGAACTGCGAATTCTTGCCTAGTCCCACCGTGTAGAATGCAGTGCCGGAGCATACGATAATCGCGGAGTCACCACCTTGGAAAGTCACAGTGGTCGAACCATTCAGCAGATCCGAGCCGTTGGTATTCACCGCTAACGCACCAGTGCCCGCATTCCGCACTAGTGTGAACCAATTGGCCCCCAGCGTCGATGCCCCATTCAACGTCAGCGTACCCGCTCCCCCCGTCCACACTAACGTTTCGGCTCGATCAGCGCTCGTCGCTGCACGGTTAGACGAGAAAGTCGTAACGGGGTGCGACTGATTCAAAGTCTGCCCGATTGCCACTAATCCATACCCGGCGAGTGTAGCGGCGTCAGCGCCGGAGGAGCCAATGCCGTAGGCTATAATCCCCCATGTCCCTTGCTCGTCCGGATTATCGGTGATGTATATATACTGCGCTTCACCGGGTACTACGGTGACAATCGTATGGACACCATCATAATCCATGACGGTGAAGTTTTCCCCTCCGGTGTTTCGAATCAACGCATCATTGCCTACTGAGGTTTGGTTCGCGGGTGGCATCCATAGTTCGGATACCCCAGTAGTGGCGACCTCCATAATGCGAGCAGCGGCATTGTCGGTCGCGCTACCATTAATAGGCCACGAGAGCTGGAGGGTTGTGTTGGCTATCGCGATGGAGCGATACGAAACATCGGTCGGTTGAACGACGTTGCCAGTGAATGGGGAATTGAAGCTCATGAATCTAGTACCGTTGCTTGTCGGTCACCAATACGGGTGAGATCTTCGCCCTTCAGCACCCGCACGATGTCGTCGTACTCGGCTTTCCACAACGGGAATCGGGCGTCATTTTTCAAGTATGGCATCGCTTGGAGCAGCGATCCGTAGAGCATCGCTTGGGGCGAATACTGGGTGAACCAGTTGGTCTGGTTACTTGAATCCAGCGGCTGAGCACGCTCGTAGTACAGCACTTCAAAGTCATAAGCCGCATCCGGCGTGGGTCCAACGAGCCAATGTGTGTAATCGTAGTCACAGTAAAATTTCGGCACGTCCTCGGACGCGGGGTTGGGCCAATACTCACGTATGTACTCGTACTTGCGCAGCAGGACCGGTTGGCGCTCTCCGGCCACCGTCACATTCATGGACACGGTCTTGCGCCACCGAGCGGGCTTGTCAATCACGTTTGCTCCCTGCACCATGGCACTGGTATTAACAGTGAGATTGCCGAGGAATTTGATGTCGGCGGCGAGCTTTTGCTCGCAGAGCATGATGAAGGTGGGGATCTTGGCCAGCGTGGCAGCGTCGATACGCTCCAGATACTGCTGGATGTCTTCAACTAGACTATCGTAAGTCATCATCACAGCAGTAGTCATGCTATTACCCCTCTATTGACCGGTGCAATTCATATTTTACCATGTGTTTCGTCCGAAGGTCAACCCCCCACGTTTCTTTCAAAATGCGGGCAATCCACCAGTGATTTAAAGTTACCTCCCCAACGGTTCTTGGGGTGGAGTGACTCCCAGTAAGCGCCCAGCGGCGCGAGAATGCCTTTGTCCCAGATTATCTGCCCATCCTTGAAGAAGTTCAAGTCAATAGCGCACCGCTTGAGGTGGATGGACAGCATAGTCTTGCTACGGCCCGTTTTGACGTAGATGGCCTGTTGCTCAGGGGTACGGGCTAACTCGCCCCCAGTGACCATAAAACCCTGCTCAGTGGCGTATTGGATGAGTTTGCAGGCATCCAGTAGGAATGCGGCTTGTTCTTGGCTGAGGCTCATTTTCGGCTCCTCATGTCCGCCAGCTTCTCTACTGTTCGACCGCCAAAATACGCGAGGAAGATTATTTGGCCCCACTGGCCCAGCAAATTTACATAGCTTTCTTGTGCGTTATGCCCAAAGGCCGACATCATGGTGAACAAAAAGAACGCCACAAAAATGGCAATTAGGGCCATTGGACGAATGTTTTTGGACAGCCAAGAGTCGGAAGACATATCGGCCTTCCAACGGTCGCTGATGTTGTCTTCTTGATTCGCTTGTGCCTCCAACAAGATTTTCATTTCTTCTTGCTCAACACGAGCCTTTTCAATGCCCAACTCAAGCAAGCGCTCTTCGTGGTCATACTGCAACTGACGCAATTTGCTGACCTCTTCGGGGCTTGGGTTGTCGGAAATCTTCACGCCCAGAGCGTTCTCAACCACTTCTTTACCCTTTGCTTGAATTGCAGAAGACAAAAGGCCCAGACCGTTCTGAGCCAATGTACCAAGCAATGATGCAACGATTGGAATCATGTCAGTCCTTTCCAGTCAAAGTTTTGATTGCCTTGTTCACTGGAACCTTCTCTTCTAAGATGGCGATGTGCATTCGATTCTCAGCAATCTGGTCTCGGTTGCGTTGAATCTCTTTCTCTAGGTCTTGGCGCAACTTTTCACGCGCTAGTTCGGCCCCGGTGTTCGACGCCTGCTTGTTGTCTGATGTGACAACGAGCGAAATTTTGCTGTTGAGAATGGTGACCTCATGCGCCAAGTTTGACAAGGCGCTCATTAAATAGACAACGCAAGAAAATAATAAAGGGAGAAGCGCGAACGTAATCTTCTCAATAAATTGGCTTTTGGCTTCCATGTTTTGAATTTTTTCCTCGCTCATTTACAACCCCAAAACTTTTTTGATGAGTTCCCCAGCCACGCCGGGGCCAAACAGCACGCAGACAATCACCCCATACAGCAGGTACTCAATCTTATTCATGCGCTTGGAACTTTCGTCAAAGCGGGCTTGAATGTTCTCGTATCTGCTGGCGCATATCGCCTCGTGGACGCTTAGGCGCTTGTCTGTTTCGGTGGCTAATTCGTGAACCGCTTCCATTCATTACTCCGCTTTTGGTTGCTCTGCCATGCTGGCTTGAGCCTCTTTTTGCAAGGCATCAATCAGGGCGAACACTTCTTGATATGGTCGTGAACCCAAGTAGCCGAGGATTTGGTTGACCAGTTGAGTGGAGAGAGTTAGTTTGTCGTTCATTTTGCTTCCAGCGCCGCAATGCGGTCAGTTAGGGATGTGATTAGGGCTTGCTGTTCTTGGACAGCTTTTACCAAGGTAGGCAGTATGTCGCCCATCTTGATAGATTTTTTAGTAATTTGGTTGCCTTGTTCATCTTGTGAATACTTGGATTCAACTACCAACTCAGGTAAAACTTGCTCAAGTTCCTGTGCAATAAATCCAGCTACATTAGTACCGTCACCATTAATCCAATCAAATCGGCGAGGTTTTAACGCCATTACTTCAGTTAAACCTGTTTCAAGGTCTTTAACATTTGTTTTTAATGATGCATCTGAAATAGCGACAATACTCGTTGAAACAGCATGAATAGTGCCGTCCATGCCGACCCAAAAACGATAATTTGCTGCTCCAGTTGAATAAATTTGTAGTCCATCATCAGCAGATGTAGTTGTTGCGTTAGATATAGTTATTCTTCCAGCTGAAGCTATATATGCACCAACAGTGCCTATCGCTGTTGTTGTTTTTCCAAATATTGAGTTACCGCTGTAGTCAACGACCATCGCAGGAGTGCTAAATGTTGTTCCGTTAACAGCAGTTGATGGCGTTATCTCAAAAGCGTTATCTACATTAAATTGAGAACCAATAAGAAAGTTGTATTTTGCTGTTGATTGACAACCAACGATGTACATACCAGACTGGTTATTTCCACTTGAATTTCCGTTTACCCGAATACCGCCACTGTAAGTACCAGAAGTAGAAACTACACTAAATCTTGGGGTTGTTGAGGTAGTCCCTATCCCCACGTTTTGGCTTGCGTCTACATAGACAGCGTTTGTGCCGTTGGTAGCTAATGCGACTATGTTCGTACCAAAGTACATACCAGAGTCGGTATCCGTCCCCGTGATGGCAGGCGCAGCCGCAGTGCCGTTAACGTTGGTAATTCCGCTTGTGCCGTTGAGCGCGATGGTCATTGTGTTGCCTCCTCAGGTGTGTTTTCTTTACCTGTGCCGTTGCATTGCTCACAGCGTTGCACAGACTTCAGGCTTGGCACTACACCACGCCCTTCGCAAGCAACGCACATTGGTCTATATGTAGGCTGTGGCGGGTTTGCTATTTGGTTGAAATGAATCATTGTGTTACCTCATCTGCGGGTAGGGGTGTGTTGCCAGCCTCAACCCATTCTTTGAACTCTGGGTGGTCTTCTGTACAGGTCAGATAGCATTTGCCATCATCGTCAATGCGGGCATAGACAATTTGACCGTCCATGTTGGTTGAATGAATTTTGTAAATCATAGTTCGGCACTCCATCCAAGATAAGCAGATGTACTTTCAGACCTTCCCATACAACCCTGACCAGCAACCAAAGTTGCACCTGTGTTAAATGACGTTCTTGCTGAAGTTACTGCTCCATAAGAAAATGTTGGAACAGATGTGCAAATAGTGCTTACATTCAAATTTAAGAGACCATAATGACCAGCCGTGCCACTTTGCTCAACGGCTGTTGGTGGAATTCTCATAGTCACTGGAAATACAGTCAATATTGCAGCTTGTGATGTTGCGTTTATGTAGCCAGTCCCATATTCAGCAAAGCTAGCACTAGCCGCAGATACTCTGTAGTAGTACCGCTGACACAAAGCCAACTCCGTACCATAAGGCCGGTAGTCAAAGCTGGTGGCAGTAGAACCTTTCTCTAGCTGTACGCCTGTAATATAGAAGGTGGCTCCGTTGGTTGCCATAAGATTTGTAGCACCTGTGGCTGAGATGTAAAAAGCTCCCGCCCAAGCCCCTGCCGTGCCACTATATGTAGAGCCTAATCCAAGTCCAAAGTAAACACGAATTCCAATTCCATTGTCTGTAACCCATGTCCCAGACGTATCACCAACAACAGTAATAGTTTTTTGCTCCCAAGTGTTAGCAGCAGAAATAGAGTATGTAAAAGGATATGACCTATTTGCTGCGCTATTTACAAATGCACCACCAAAAGTTCCAGTAACACTTGAACGAACCCAAAACGAAAGCGTTACTGTTGCAGCAGATGCAGTTCCCCAACCTAAATCAGCAGCGTTAAAACCTTCAATAGTTTGTGATATAAGATATAAATCTGATGCTGCAAGGCTGGCATCTGCTGTTGTTACAGTTACAAGCATAGATTTTGTAAATCCAGCGGGTACGGTAGATGATTGTGTTAATGTAAAAACACCAGAAGATGCTGTAGCTTGACCAAACCAGCGGTCAAGAGAAAATGTTTGGGTTCCAGTATTTACAGTAACAGCAGCCCCAGCATTCCTCTGGTCAATAACCATTGCGCCGTTAATGATGCGGTTTTTAAACCCAAAGGTGCTGGCAGAGTCAAACTGCGTGGCTAGGGTGATGCCGGTTGTGCCGGAGATTGCTAAGGTCATGCTAATTGCTCCTCAGTAGGTCGTGCAAGTGTGGGGTGTTCCCACTTGGCTATGTATTCAATATCACCCTCTTTCACCAATGTAATAGTTCCAAATTCGAGTCGAAATTCTAAAACTTGTAATTCTGGATACAAGGTTTTAATTTTTTCATAGAGTGTCATCATGCAGCCCTTATTAATGCACCAAATAATCTGCCATACACGGAAGTAGCTGTAGTAGCGCCATTTTGATATGCGTATAACTGCAAATAATCTGTTGTTCCATTACAATAAATTATTCCAGAACATACAATTCTGGGGTAGGCTGATGCTTGACCAACACCACCAACAACATTAACATCCGCGCCGTTTTTTTGTACCCCTGAAACTACGGAGCTTGCTGTAATACCATTAACATCATAGCCAGCTTGCCCAGTTACAAAATAATAACCAGCAATAAGAGGTAATACCCTTCCTGTGGTTAAATTAACGCAAGATGCAGTATCAAAACTTGTAGTGCAAGTTGTAAAGTATGTAACAGTTGCAGTTGGAACACTAAGAGAGCTGTAAATTACGCTAAATGTTGGCCCAGTACCAGCAAAGGTAGAGCCGGTAGTCAGTAGAGTGCCGGTGTTATCAGGCAGCGTCAGCGTCCTGTTGGTGTTCGTGCTGGGTGCGGCAATGGTCAACGTACCCGTGCCGCTGGCATTACCTGAGATTTGTACTGCACTCATGTTTTGTCCTTTAGATAACTGTCCAAACCGAGCCGGTGGATACTGTGATTGTTACACCGCCATTGATTGATACTGGGCCAGCCGATAGACCATTGTTCGTCGCTGCAATAGTGTAACTTGTAGCAATCGTGTTTGCGTTCAGCGTGATGCCGTTGGTAGAGATGTGCGCTATTGCGCTCAAATCCCCCGTGCTGGGCTTGTACAGGAAATTGGCGTTCGATGTGTACACCGTTGATGCAGTGCCAGTTGTCGCCGCCGCAGAAAGCGGATAAATATTCGTCGCGGTTGTGGTGTCGTTACTTAGCGCCGCACCCCCCACCGATGCCCATGCAGTGCCGTTGTAGCCCTCAAACTCGGTCGAAGTGGTGTTGAACCGCAAGTAGCCCGATACGCCTGTAGGGCGGTTTCCTGTCGTCCCCTTCGGGATGAGCATGGCATCAGTACCCACCAATTCGGTGGTCACTGCAGGAGTTGCAGTACCAACACCGAAACGGCTGTTAGCAGAGTCCCAGAAGAGGCTTGCGGAGTTTCCGAGGGCTGATGTACCAGCGCCATACAAAATGCGCCCTGCGGTGATTGTGGCAAGCCCTGTACCGCCTGCTGTGACAGGCAAAGTGCCAGTCGTCAACACAGAGGTAGAAGTGGCATACATCGCACCACCAGAAGTGAAGGTGGTCAGGTTTGTACCGCCGTTGGCTGTAGCCAAAGTTCCTGCAACAGTCACCGCGCCCGAAGTCGCAGTCGCTGGAGTGAGGCCAGTCGTGCCGAATGATATCGTTGTGACCGCCACGCCGCTGAGCGTGCTCCACTGAGGGGCGGTGCCGGAGGAGGTCAGGATCTGGCCCGCCGTCCCGATCCCGAGCTTGGTGAGCGCCGTGCCCGAGGCGTAGTAGGCCAAGTCGCCAGCGGTGAAAGTCGTCAACCCCGTACCGCCCGAGGATGTGTTGAGCGTTCCCGCCAGCGTTACAATCCCGGTGGTCGCCGTACTCGGTGTTAACCCACCCAGCGACGTTTGGAAGGATGCGACGTTGGTCGTTGTAGCGTTACTCGCCAACAGCTTGACCGTTCCGGCTGCATTTTTGAAGTACAGCTTCTCGTCTTGTATATTCAGCGCCAGCTCGCCGCTGGCGAGATTGCCCGAAGTAGGCGCTGCCGCAGCCGTCGTACTGTAGTACAACTGGATCGGGGTATATCCTGTTTGTGCCATTTAGAAAGTTCCTCCAGAAACGCCACCCGTAATTTTACCAGTAGACGGATTTGCTGTTAAGCCCGTTGCCACGTATTGGGGCAAATTGCCGGTATTGGTGCTCACCACCGTGATCGGGTAGTCCGCATTCGTAGTACTCGCCGAGATCGCCAGATTCGTCGCGTCCGTAGCCGAACCCACCGCGAGTGTGGACTGCGCCACGTACTGCGGAGCGGTCCCGGAAGAGGTGAGTACATAGCCGGTCGACCCGATCGCGAGCTTCGACAGCGCTGTGCCGGATGCGTAGTACGGCAGATCGCCAGCGGTGAAAGAGGTCAACCCGGTGCCGCCCGATCCGGTCTGGACTGTGGTGAGAGAGATCACCGTGCCCGAGACTTGGATCGGAGTCGTTCCGGTGTACACCTGCGAGGTGCTAAACTGCGCGAAGGTGATCGCGGTAGTACCGAAGGTGATCGTTCCAACCGTGGTTACGACAAACGAGTTACCAGCGTGCACCGTACCATTTTGGACGAAGAAGTAGTCGTTTTGGCTCAAGTCCCCCGTGCCGGGTCCATAGGAGTCGGCATCAGTGGAACGGGTCAGAACCGTACCGCCGGTAGCCCAGACGTAGATGCCATTGTACGCTTGGTTCACCTCGTTCTGCACTAGAATCCGGTTGGTGTTGAGCAACGTATAGCCGTCAAGAACGGTCAGCGCCACGGACAGCGTAATGGTCGCCCCAACACCGGAAGCCCCGTTGTTGTAGGTCACCGTACCGCCCGTTTGGGCCGCTAGACTCTGAGTCGTCGACACTTGCACCGGATCGTGGTAGTACAACCCAGTCGAGGCGAGATTGTCCACGTACTGCTTCGTCGTCAGCTGCAGAGCCGTCGTCGGGTCGGCTGTAACCGCAACGGAGGACAACCCGCCCAACGTGAGGCTAGTCGCACCGAGCGAAATCGCCGTTGTACCTATAGTGACCGCCGAATTGGTGAGCGAGCTATTCGCAATGCTGCTCAGTGTATTGTTCGACCCATTGATCGTCTTGTTCGTTAGGGTTTGAGTACCCGCCAGCGTGGCTACCGTACTATCGATCGCTATCGTGACCGCCGCCGAACCATTGTAGGAGGTTCCCGTAAGCCCCGTACCTATCGTCAGTGCATTCGTGGTTATCGCGGAAATAGTGCCGGACCCGCCGAGCGCCACGTTGACCCCGTTGTAGGTCACCGAGGAATTTGCGAGCTGCGCGTTGGATACAGTACCCGATAAGTCAGTGGTCGGAATAGTGGTTGAGGCCGTCATCGTGGACGTCCCGTTACCAAAGACATATCCGGTGAGGGTCGCCGCGCCCGTACCGCCGTTCGAAGCATTTAGAACACCCGCCAGAGTTACTGCGCCGGTGACTGGAGTACTCGGAGTGAACCCGGTGGACCCGGCGCTAAATGTGGTGACGCCCCCAGCGAGCGAGAAAGTACGCCAAGAACCACTCGCATACCCGTCGAACGTATTTGTATCGGTATTGAACCGCATTTGACCACTCGCACCCACCGGTTGCTGTGCATTCGACCCTTGCGGGAGTGTTACCGCACCCGTTCCGGGGAGTACTGCATTGCTCGCGAGGGTTAGTACGGGGTCGTTGGATCCATTGCCATTCGCCACATCGATCTGGTTCGCCGTCCCGAAAATCTGGCGACCCGCGATTGTGGTTCCTCCGACCACCGCAAGCATTCCAGTGCCCGATGCGTTGGCTATGGCGAGCGCTAGGCCACTCAGTGCGAACGTTGGATCGCCCGCGACACCGTTGCCGTTGGTAATCGAGAGACCCGCTCCGGAGGCCGTGAGCGTGCGGTTAGCTATGGTGGTAGCTCCGGTCTTAACGAGAACGCCCGGAGATACTGTCTCGAGGCTCGCTGCTGCCCCGTTGAACTCCAGACGGAGGTAAGACTGCGCTCCACCATCGGTCAGACCCAGTCCGGAACCGGTCGAAAGGTATCGAGAATTGGGTAGAGTCGGCTCTTGATTCTTCGTCAGGAACGTCTGCGTTTGCGATGGGGACGCCGCAATCGCCGCAGTGGTCGTCCGAACCGTCTGCCCATTTTGAACTATGGGTACAGATTCGGTTCCGGTGATCGTCCCGGCTGCTGGTAGCTGCGTGATGGTTAAGTTAGCCATTTAGGGACTCAACGTTATACTATCCAAATTACCATTGTTCTCGGGTGTTTGAGTATTCTGCTCCGGGGAGAGCACCCAACCGCCGTATCCAGTGGATATCAGATTGTTATCTTGAACAGCCACGGACACATCCGGGCGCGGGAAGCGAATCGTAATACGCTCAGTCTGCCTCGCGGGCAGTCGATACGGGTCTTTTTGGTCCGCGCAACCTTCGTTGCAAACCTGCAAACCCGGGAAATTAGGGTCCGGACGCATTACCGAGTGCGCCCGCTTCATCTTGCAACGGTCGCACACCGCGATCGAGAGTGTCGTATTACCACGAGTGTCGAGGAAGATGCTCATGCCGTGTACACCCCTATCGCTGGGGCGAAGTAAATCGGGGACTTGTCGCGCTCCTCCTGCTCGGCTAGATTCGTGTACTCGTTCGCCTTGGCTTCTAAATATTGGACGCGGTCCAACGGCACATTGGGCAACTCCAACCCCATCCGGTGCGAGAGCTGCATCAAAATCGCCTCGTACCAACGCTGCGGGATTTCGATCTCGTTCGTTAGTGCCCCCACGTCCATAACTTGGCGCGAGTACCAGACAGTCATTTGCACCAACGGGTCGCTCGGGGTGGGCCATAACCACAGCTGCGGTTGAGGGATCGTGCGGTTAAACCAGAACTGAAACGGCTGGTTCGCTGTAAAATTCTTGTTCGGCAGATTCGTGTAGTCATCGCGATTCAGTCGCGCCATCGTGATCTCGGTCGAATTGTTGCCCACAAAGAATTCGCGCAAGGCGAGCGTGGTGCCGCCGGACGCTTGGATGCGGTAGAATTCGACGCTTTGGCCCGGGTTAATGTCGTACCAGAGCCACTCATTATCGGTCACGGTGGTCGACTGGACGCTTTCCAGATCTAGCCAAGTGCTCCCGTCGATGCTATACTGCAACGCAAAGGTCCAGACCGCGCTACCACCACCCGAGACATAAGGCAGGACGCCGATGGAACCCGCATATATGGGGTTGTCGGTGCCGAAATCCACCGAGATGTAACCATTGGCCGATGTCTGCTGGCACGTTGTGTCCACGTCGCCGTCGAACGCGTAGTCCACGTTGCCGCCAGCCGAAGAATAGTAACCACCACTCGGGCGATTCATCTTGCGATAGAGCGCATTGAGCACTTCGATCGACCCCTTGGGAAGCGAATAAATGTAGTTATCGGCGGTGACCCCGAATACTTTCTTGTCGATCGCCCAGTAATTGATGCCGATATTGGACAGGTTAGTGAGCAGAATGAACAACGACTCGCGAGCCGAGAGTTGCTGCTCCGATGTTAATTCCTCGGCGAGCTTGCCGCACCGACGAGCACCGTGATCAATGAACGTCTGTACATTGAGGACTGTTTGGCCGACGGTGTTGGAGTATGCCATCTGCTACCACCCCGATTTTCTGCCGCTCTTGGCAACGGTGTTAACCTTACAATCCGCGAGATTAATGCGACCGCCCTTCTTGTACATCCGGAATTTTTGGCCCTTCTCGTCGTCGGCCCATCCCACAAGCTTTTCAGTCGCCAACTCCCGCATTCCGGTGTCGGATATGTTCTTGGTTTTCAGCTCTCGCTTCAACTTCCCCGCCATCGATTGCACTTCACCGACGGTGGGTGGGGCTACCTTGCCTCGCCCCGCGCCTACCGGTGCGTCTTTAATCGGGTACATCTCCTCGGCGGGCGGTTGCGACTCCCTGCGCCTCACCAATCCGAGTTTTGAATTCATATAGTCGCGCAGATTGTCGAACCCTTCGTCCCGCATCATCTTTGCGGTTACTACTTTCGGTACGCTCGGCCTAGCCGCGACCGCTTTCGGCTCGGGTTTCGGCTCTGGCTCGGGCTCGGGCATGCGGAACGATGCTGCCGCGATTTCCAACGGCTTGCCCTTGGGCGAACTCTCATCGCTCAGTGGATCAGCCCGCTCGACGCTATCGGAGGGGCCGCCAATACTGAATTTACGCATTTTTTTCATCTTTACCACCCCGGACAATTCCATCGTTGCATTGATGCTCTCGCTCTGCTGCCCTTTTCGGACTTCTCCGCTACCGGCCCCATCCTTGCGCAAAATGAGTCGCGCCTAGCCCCGCCTTGGGGTTGGGGGGCCTTCAGATTCGACCCGGTCGCTCGATTATACCGCGCCCGACCTTTTGCAGTCAATCCTGCACCATCTTGCGCCGAAAGCTTTTCTCCGCGCCCAATCGCTAAACTCGGACCCCCGCTGGCGAACTTCCTGCCTTTATCAGCTCTTGCGAAATCTTTCCCGACCGACTGAGGAATACCCACCTTCTTGGCGAACGCAGGATTATGTGCGACCGCCTCCATCATTCGATGCTGGGAGGGCGATTTGCTGGGCATGCTCAGGTCACAGGGTTAACGTAGTGTTTCTGCATTTCGAGAATCACCGTGTACGCATCTCCTGCACTACCATCAAAAGTGGTAAAGGAGATCGAGCCGGTCTTCCCGGCACCGGCGTTGTTAGTTAACCCTCCGATTTTCGAAAAGTCTTGCGTGTACGAGTTATTCTGCGGTATTAGTTCGATAACCACCGGGGCCGTAGCCACCCAATTCATCTGAACTTCAAGACCGTGCGTCAGCGCGGTTACCTTCAAAATGCTTACGGCATCGCATGCGCCACCGGCGTTGGATGGGGTAAGATTCGCCGGATTAACTTTAACGACGGCGGATTCGTTCTCTGTCGCGCTCATCATCGCGTAGAACTTCATAATGGCTACTCTTTCGCCATCGAACAATGTCTGTGATGTAGCCGTAATAGCCATATAAATCTCTCCAATTAGAAGTGGGGGCCGGAGCCCCCACCATTAACACTCGTCAGCTTTTACTTTTCCGCCACGCTTGAACGTGCCAGATAGCTGCGATATCGCTACCGGAGCCGACGGTTTCTTCTTGGGCATTGCTACGGCGCGACCCGAGTCTTCAACTGCGCCCCCCGTAGCAAAATGCTTTTTTGCAGCACCGCCTTTTTTGTAGCCGCCGTCATTGCCCATTTTCACATCGCCCGTGGGCGCGGAATTGTGATTGGGATGAGCAGTGGTCACCTTGGATGCGCCACCGGTGGACTTAATGATTCCACCCGCTTTGTAACCGCCCTGACCATCGACTACTCCACCGGTTTTGTACTCGCCCGGTTTGGTGCTTTTCACAACGCCGCCGGTCGCCATCTTGCCGCCTTTTTTAAGCTTCAAGTTAGTACCTTTACCGCCTTTGTGCTCTTGTGAATCGTGCTGTGCAAAAGCCTTTTTGATCATGGCTTTATCTTGCGCGAGTTCAGCTTTACCACCTTCTTTCATCGCTGGCCGCATAGGAGTCGCGGACATAGCGTCCGGTCCTACCATGCCGGGTGCACGACGTGCCATGCGCTTTGCAGCCATAGCACGAGCAGCGCCGGGAGCACCCATGGGAGGAGCCATAGGCATCCGACCCGCTAGAGCACCCATAACACCGCCGTCCATCTTCTTGACAGGCTTTTTATCGCCCATCTTTGGGATGCCCTCGGCTTTCATCCGAGCGAAAGTAGCTGAACCACCAGTCTTGAGTTTTAGCTCAACTGATGGTTCTGTGGTCATCATTTTGACCATTGGTTTGAATTGACCCATGATGTGCCTCCTCAAACTTTCTGAGCATAAACGACAGTGAATTGAATCTGTGCTTGCGTAGTAGAAACAGTACCATTGGGGTCAACGGTGCAGTACACAGTTGTGTTTGTCCCAATGTCATCCATTGCATTCAGCGTCGCCACAGTCATTACACCATTGGAGCGCACAGTGGTAAACATGTCCACGGATGGAACATATTCGCCGCCGCCGCTGGTAGAACCTACCAAGCAAGGTAGAGTCGTAGCAGTGCCACCACCGACGACCTGAGTCACGACCTTATCAACAAAAACTTGAATGATTTGGGAGTACGCAGGAAGAGTGATAGTGCCGCTTGCCGCCGCGCCAGTAGCCAAGGAAGTGACCGTCACAACTTGAGAAACGACGACATAGCCGCCATCCGTTGTGTCAGTCAAAGAGCCAGAGCCTGTGCGCAGGGTAGAACCGAAATAGGTTTGAGCCATTGTCTTTTCTCCTTAAAGGAGCGGGAGCCGAAGCCCCCGCTATGATTAGACGCCAGCCGTGCCGTAGATACCGCGTGGGTCAGTCCAACCCACTTGGTAACGTTCGGTTGCTTTGTAGCGCATCGAGTCAGTCTCGAAATCGCCTTCCATGGTTTTCTCCAGTGCGCGACGCATGAGGAGTTTCATGCCCTCGGGAGCGTCGGTCTGAACCCACCATGCGTTGGCGTTGGTAAGACGGGAGAGAACTGCGGCACCTTCGTCGAGCAAGCCGATAGACTTGACCGGGTTGATGTCGTTGTTCGCAGTACCCGCACGCAACACCGACTTGAGCAACACTTCAGCTTGGAAGACATTTCCGGGTGCCACGATCAATTGACGTGGAACCAAACGGATCTTCTTGCCGTTGTTGTCCACTGCTTGGCGGATCTGGATGAGCATTTGCTCAAGCGAGGTCTGCGACAAGTTAGCAGCGGTCGACAACAGGTTGCTGAAAGTACCATTCACGATGGGGTGAGAAGCGCTGCTCAACTGCACGCCGTCACCACCGGGATAAGAGCTATTGAAAGCGCGGTTCAGCACGTTGGCCGACAGCGTTTCTTTAGTCTCAATCAGTGATTGGGCGAGGTGGCGAGCATAGACTTGGCCAATTCGAATGTGGTCACCGTCCTCTACCAACACTTTGGTCAAGGCAAAGGCGAGGCCAAAGACTTGGTACACATAGCGTTGCAGGAACAGGACACCACCTTGTTGGTAAGTCACTGGAGTACCATCGGGCAACTGAGGAGCTGCACCAAAACCGTACAAGACGGGTTCTTCATGGTAGTTACGTGGAATGCCCTGTTCCTCACGGAACACACGGGACCATTCATCTTTTCGTTGGTCATACACACCGTCGAAGCACTCGTTGAGAATAGGTTCAACAATACTTCTAAAGTCCGTACTGCGCATAGGAGCGGCCATGGTTCAGTCCCCCTTAAATGGCATTAACGGTCGCTTGATACTGCGACTCGTTAATAGTTACCCGCACAACCGTGTACGTATCGCCCCAAGCATTATCGGGGTATGGAGCCAGATCTACGATCCGCATCTGAGCAGAGTTCCCAGCGCCCACCAATGTGGTGGACAGTGTGCACTGCGACAAACCGGTGGTAGAAGAACCAGCGGTAGTGTTGCTCAGGTCGGCTTGATCTCCAATGGAGGTCTGAGCCAGCGAGCCGTCCGCTTGGATTTCGTAAACGATGTTAGGATCGTTGTAGAAATAAGCGACGCACGATCCAGTGGTGTAAGCCGTGTTAGCTGGCCAATAGTTCGATACGCGACGACGACCAGTGGTGTCAGTCCACTCCACACCAGCGAATGCTCCTTGGAAGGAATCACCTGCTGCTGCAACGACGATAACGCCGCTCGAGTTGAGTTTGACCGGTTGGCCTTTTAGAATGTCGGTGTTATACGCCGACGCAATACCGCCAGCCAACGCTTGAGCGCGATCCAAACCGGAGGGGTGGAAAGCAGGGCGCAGACCGAACGGTGCATTTGTAGAAGACATTGTCTTTTCTCCAAAGAAGTTCGAAATCCGTTAGGTAAATACCGGAACGGGCATAGGTTTGTCAAGCTCACGAATTCCTTCGCCTTCAATATCGCCTAACGATCGACCCTTGCTGTCACGCGGACCAAGATTATCAGCTTGAATACGGATTTTATCCGCTTCATCCTGAGGCGCAAAGTGGTGCAGCTCTTCCATGATGGACTGGTAAATGTCCTCTGGAATTTTATACAAAAGCATCTCATTGCACGCGATATATCCCTCATGCTCACCGGCTTTAACTTTGTAGTTTTCAAAGCCCGGAACTTCGTCGATCAGGACGGGAGAATACCCCATGCGGAGGCGTTTGTGGATCGGATCGTAGCCGTTAGTGGTAGACAGCCAGATCACGTGATATCCCGGAACATCCGGGGGCTTGGGGAGGGATTCTTGAATCCACTCGTTCCGGAACATCCTACGACGCTCCTGATCACTAGCCAACTGTGTAGTGGCATCGGCACGTTGGCGATCCTGCGATGCGCGGGATTCACGGCCACCAGCGGTAGTATCTTTTTTTAGACGGTCATCTCTCATGTTCTCAGCTCCTGTTAGCATTTAAGCGGTCATATTCAGCGTATTTCTTGATCATCTTGTTGCGTTCGGCTAAGCTATCCCACCGGCCCGCATCCTTGATGGCCCTCACACGCTCGGGAGACAGACGGAACTCGTTCGGTTTAAGCGAACTTTGTGATTCTCGTCCAGATCCAGTTACCACTTGCCTTGGTCTCCGATGTTGAGCAGATGACTGATCGTCATTGGCACCATTATAACGGTGAGGCAGGTATTTTGTCAATCTATTGTCCAACTCCATCCAGTAATCGGGGGTGTTGGGATCCCAGCCTTCCTCGACGAGACTTTCGTCGATTTTGACCGCGACCTTGCTGTCGGTATCTTTCCCATTCGGGTCGTACCAATCATTTCGCGCCATCCAGTCCCCCGCCAGCCGTTTCAGCCGGGGGTCGGGCGCTTTCGGTACAGCCGCCGAGCTTGGGGCGGTGACCGAGCGCTTTTTAAGCGCTTCGAGCGACTCGACTTGGCGTCGGGCGTCGTACCAAGCCTCTTGCGCGTCGGCCAGTCCGGTGCCGTCCGCCATCTCGGTCGCCTCTTTGATCTTCATTTTCGCGTATTGCAGCCGCACATGGCCATCTTCGATCGCCTTGTCCAGTCGCGCTACATCGGCCCCAGCGGTGCGTTTCTCCAGCACCGCTAGCCGTTCGGTCATTTGCTCATTCTGCCGCTGCAGGGTGGTGATCAAATGGGACGATTCGGCGGTCCGCGCCTTTTGGAGCTTCTTCTTGAGATTTCGCTCCTCGCGCCGAGCCAATCGAATGGCCTCCCGCTGCGGGTCGGGGTCCGGCGTGTTGTCCACGCTACCTCCCGAATCGTCGTCATGGTCATCATCCGCGTCTGCGGAACCTCTCGCGGTATTGGAACCGGTGTTCTGACCCACATCCGGCGCTTCTCCGGGTGGGAGCAGCACCGTCGCGGACCCGTCCGAGCCCTCCGATACCTGCAAATCGAGTTTATCTTCGCTATTCATAGGAATGCCTTTACTTTCAAGGGATCACCTGTAACCTTTGCGATTACTTCGTGATCGTTAAACACACTGAACAATGCGGTCTCGCCCAAGTCGGGGTCGCCGTAGGGTACTTCCCAGCGGTCTCCACCCCATTTGGGCATTCGCACATAGTCCCCGATCTCGATCCAGTTGCCCTCGGGCCACGGTTCGAGCGAGTCGCGTTTCTTGAAAGCCAGTGGACCCAGCGCGATGACTTTCGCCACCTGATTGTTCCACTTCTCCGTTTCCTTGGTCTCCTCGACCAGTACAATCCCAGATTCGGTGACAGTCTTTCGAGTCTGCCGCCATTGGACGAGTACACGTCCGCCTACTGGTTTAGCACCGGGATCAACTGCTGGAAATGCTTCCCGCAACGCTGCTTCATTCAAAGCTACCGGTTTATCTATCATTGTCTATTTCCTCTTCCTTTAGAAGATTGTTAAGGATATCCAGAGCTTCTGCAAGCCCTTGGTGCTGTCCTACCAATCGCTGGTAGGTTTCGAAGTTGATGGCATTGCCCTCAACTAACGATCGAGCGATTGCCGTCTTGCGTTCTTCGACTGCACCCACGAAGTCGCTGACGTATCGCATTTTATTTCTTCTTCGCTTGTGTCAATGCGCCCATCTTGGGCTTGCTGCCACTCGAGGATTTCGCCTCCTCTTTAGCACCCAACGAAGACCCGTCGAGTTTCGCACCCATCGCCATGCGCTTGTGCATATTCACATCCTGACCCATTTGACCTGCATTATTGGTAGCCATTTTGACCTCCTAGAGATTGTTGAGCGCCTTCCAGCGCGGCGAGAGCAGTCTTCTCCTGCTCGTGTTTCAAGACGGAGGCATCGTGCGATATCTCCGCTGTCTTGATTCGTTCCTCGGTCAGATTGTTGCTCGCGTTCGTTGCGATGTCGATCTGCATCCGGCGGTTTTTGTCCAGCATGTCCGCTTGGAGCTTCTCTTTGTCCCTCGCCGCGTCCATCTCGTCCCGTTTCGCACGTCGTTGAGTCTCCGCCATCGACGTTTGCAGGATCACCTTATCCGATCCGTCCATCGGCGGCTCGGGCTTAAACTGCTGCATCGTTTGCACGAGCTTCTGTAGCGCTGGCATGACCTTAGTGAACGCTTCTTTCGTGTCCATGTCGGTATGCTGCGACGCCAGTGCGTACAGCTTGTCGATCTCGCCCGTGATTCCCGGCACATCGTAGTCCTCGGGCTTCTTGCCCAGCGACTCCTCGACGTACCCGTTCATGTGGCCCATGTACCAGAGGATCAAGTGCTGCTTGAAATGTTCGAGGAACGGAGGCATGAAAGAGGGAGCGATAATAGGCGAGGAGCCCAGCATCGGGTTCAGCGCGAAGTCCAAATGCGCTTGGATGTGCGCCAGTTGGTTCTGGTGCGGGTATGCGAACGCTGCGCGTCCGATCGCCATCGATGCGTTTTCCTCCGCCGCATTCATCTCCGCCGGTTCCACTATGCTCGGCATCAGCTCGGTGGGGTTCGGCACCTTCATCTGCTTTATCACCCGCTGCAGCACCGCTCGGCGATCGAACTGGTCCGGGTATTTCTCCATCAGCGCCAGCACCGCCTGATTCTGCGCAAACCGCTGGGTTTCGCTGAAGATGTGCGGATCGCTCACTGGGATTACGTCGGTGTTGCGATTAAAGTCTTCGCGCTTGATCGGTAGCTCCTGCACCACGTCGCCCTTGCGCATGTCGTCCAGATACCAGCGGTTGATACGCTGCAGAATCATGAGCACCCGGCCCTGCGATTGGTGCAGGCGGGCGTGAATGGCGGAGAATACCGCAGCGCCCTGCTCGATGAGCGCCTGGGTCGTCCCTACCGGGGCGTTGGAGGTGATATCGGCGATCTTTTCCTCGCTCGTGGTCACTACGCCTTTCGCCGCCGTGGTAAGGAAGCCGAGAAGCTCCATGAGTACCGGCGACGGCGGGTTGAATGGCATCGGCATTGCTATTTTGCGTATGTCGTCCACCCCCGGCGCACCCTCGATCTCGGCCACCTGCGTCACCTCCACCTGCTGCGATTGGCCCGAAATCTTCGCGCCTTTGAGCTTCAGCATCGTCGCCGCATTATTGATGTGCGCCGAGTCCATCAGCGCCCGCAGTGCGCCGGTGAGCGCTGCGGAGAGTCCGCCGATGAGGTGGGGAAGGCCAATGGCGAGAGCGCCGCGCCAAGGGATGAATTTGAACTCCACCATCCAGTCGAGCTTGGCCATGCTCTCGTCGCCCTCTTCCCAGTTGCGGTACAGCCCGATGACCTCGGTGTTTAACTCGTCGATCATCAGGATGTAGGGCGCTATCTCGCCTTTCGAGTGCGAGTCGTCCTCCACCGGCATGTTGACGTAGATGTGATACACCCGGCGTAGCCCGTCCTCGTTATCCTCGAACTGCCGTCCCTCGATCTTGTTGTTCGCCTTCTCGGCTGCGGACGTCTCCGGCTCCATGCTTGCGCGGATGATGTCGATGTCGCGGTACAAGCCGCTGGAGACTCGGGATTCGAACTCCTCCTGCGTTATATCCTGCTGCTCCGTCACCCGCTGCGCGGTGTAGAACGAACCGGCGGCAAAGGGCAGTAGCACGTTGTCCACGGCGACGAATTCGGCGCAGGGCCGTTTCATCCGCGTATCGTACCACATCTTGAGATACTGCGATCCCCCGAGCGGCAGTTGCGTTAGCATCTGCTCCTGCTCGTCGCGGAACTCCACGATCTGCTCGGTGAGCTGCCAATTCATGAAGTCGCGCTTGCGCTCGGCCCGCAGCGTCGACTCCTCCTCCGCTTTCCCCACCACCTTGGTCCTCACCGGTCCATCCGGCGGGAATAGCTCTTTAATCGCTCGCGATTCGAAATCGATGCACGCCTCGGCCATCACCGGGTGCACCACCTTGCTCGCCCCCGCGAATGTCGCCCCACCCGGGGCATCACTCCCCAGCCCCGTGCGGCGCAGCCCCTCCTCGTATTTCTTGTCCCGATCTTTCCGCGCTTCGCGGTCCTTCTCCACCATCTCGATGTACTTCAACGCCATGCGGCTCATGTCCCACGAGGGCATCGTCTCGGCCAGATTCTCGTAGAAATCCCCGTCCTGCATAGGACCCGCGAACTCGTCCATCCGCACGATAGCGGACCCATCGGGCTGCTCCTCCACCTCGGCGAACTCGTCGTCCAGATCGAACACCATGCCCTCTTCGTCCTCGGGTCCGGCCTGCGGGTCCACCTGCTGCTGCGGGAATTCGGTTGCCATAAGTGTCCTTTATTTTATCAGCGTTGACCCATGAGGTCGTAAATCGACGGGTCATGGCGCAAGAATCGTGCAATCTCGTCCTCGCCTTGTAGCAATCCCCTGTCCGCCATACCCTCGACTGAATCCATAGCCGTATCTTTCGCATACGATTTCGCTGTGCTATATACCTCGGGCGACGCCTGTTTCAACGCTCGCATGTAGGGGCGCATCGCGTATAATGGGCCTTCGGAGGGAGCGCCGGTAAACGTGCGCATGTTCTCAGCGGGTCGGCTCATTTCAAGCAAATCGACATCGTCTTCATCGACATTGATGTGCTTGTATGGATTCTTGAGTGTTAAATACATGTCCTCGATTTGTTCCGGATAATAATCAGGGAATCGCAGCCGTGCGAGGCTCACCGCCTCTTTTTTCTTCATACCTTGGCCTATCGCGCCAGCCAAAACAGACTCGATTGTAACAGGGAGCGCAGGTGCGGCACGGGTCGCCGCTTCCACGGCTTTCGCGATAGGGGCAACCGGCAAGACGTCGCTCACATTTGGTACAATGTCGCCGACTCCCGGGAACGTGTGGCGCAGGACCTGACCAGCGGCGGTCTGGAGTACAGCGCGGCGCGACATCGGGGTTTCGACTATTGATTTCAACGTCGATCGCGTGGCCCCCGCATCGGGCGACACCGTCGTGGTTCGCTCGGTGAACGCCGGTGCCCGCCCCTCTTTGCCGTACTGCTGCTCCAGTTTAGCCAGCGCCTTATCGTCCACCTTCGCCAGCGGGAAATCTGCGGGCGGTTGTGCGCGCAGTCCGAAGAACGATCGGCGCGAAAGGTTCGGCGCGTCGGCCACCTTCACCCCCTTGAGCAGCAACTCGTCCGCCATCTGCTGCACCGTCTTCTTGACCCCGCCACCCTTCTGGTATCCACGGGCGGGAGTCACCGCTCCCCCCTCTC